>Ga0180433_10002161_pt1 | contig 31063 bp, 23 predicted proteins | sample SS_ome_8_FD_132980 | JGI IMG/M metagenome (GOLD analysis project Ga0180433, IMG submission 132980) | Hypersaline lake sediment archaeal communities from the Salton Sea, California, USA - SS_1_D_1 metaG | ecosystem: Environmental > Aquatic > Non-marine Saline and Alkaline > Hypersaline >... | reverse complement strand
TCCTGTACGTTATCGGCGAAATTCTTATCAAAGCCGGCAAAAAGATGCTCACGGATGGCGGCACCATCTGAACTGAGAATATTGTAAGTCAGGTTGCCCGCGAACATCTGGTCGGTGTTGAGGTTGTGTACATCCCGGTAATCCCAGACCCGCCCGCGACGCCGGTTTTCCCCTTGCGGGATGGTCACGGTATTCTCCTTTTCCCGGTGGTACGGGAATTTTTCAGTGCAGTCGGTACAGGGATTGACAATCTTTCCCTCCAGAGCCGACAGGGCCACCGCTGCCGGAGATGCCAGGTAGATCTCGGCCTGCTTGTTGCCCATCCGGCCCAAAAAGTTCCGGTTGGCGGTGGAGATAACCCGGGTATTGTCCGCCGGTATTCCCTGCCCGGTCCCCAGGCAGGGTCCGCAGGAACTGCTCAGGATCACCGCTCCGGCCTCCATCAGGTGGGTGATGATCCCCTCTTGCAGGGCCTGCAGGTAAATCTTTTTAGAGGCCGGGATCACCAGCAGTTGAAAATCCCTTGCCACTTTCTTGCCCTTCAGCAACTCCGCGGCCACCCGCAGATCCTCCAGCCGCCCGTTGGTGCAGGTTCCAATCAGTCCCTGGTCGACCTTCAGCCCCTCCACCTCGGCCAGGGCCTTCACATTGTCCACCTGGTGCGGGGCCGCGGTCAGGGGAAATATCTCGTCCAGATTCAACTCGATCTCCCGCGCGTAGCGGGCCCCCGGATCCGCCCATATTCCCTTCATCCCGTCATCGCCGTAAAATTCCCGCAGCACTTCATCCGGCGGGAATACCGCCATCTTGGCCCCCATCTCCGAGGCCAGATTGGCCAGGGTCATCCGCTCCGAAATGGAAAGACCGGCCACTCCGTCACCGTGATATTCGATAGAAAGATAGTTGGCGCCGGCGGAACCGATCATGCCGATAATCCAGAGGGAGATGTCCTTGGCGTAAACCCCGGGTGACAAGCGCCCCCTGAGGGTGATTTTCAGGGTCTGGGGAACCCGGAACCAGGTGTCGCCCTTCTTCCAGATCCCCGCCGCTTCCGTACGGTCGATCCCCACCGCCATGGCATTGAACGCGCCGGCCGTGCAGGTGTGGCTGTCACTGCCGACGATGATCTGTCCCGGCCGGGCATGGTAAGACATCACCTGGTGGCAGATCCCGCCGCCCGCATCATAGAATTTTTGGACCCCCTGCTCCCGAACAAAGTCCCGGATCTCCTGATACTGATTGGCCAGCTTTTCATTGGTCGGGGGGGCGTTGTGATCCAGGACCACCAGGAGCTGCTCCGGATCGGATACCCGGGCCCCCCCCATCTTTTCAAAGGTTTTTTTAATACTGGCGGTGTTGTCGTGGGTGAGGACGATATCCGGTCTCTTGAATACGATGGCGCCGGCGGCCGCACCCAGAATCTTTTCCACAAAAGTCTGGTTCTCCATTTTATCCACCTCCTCAGGTCATCCCTTTAAAAGTCCACCCTGCAGGAATATTTTCATCTGCACATCCGAAAATCCATCCAGCTGAACCGCCTCCCCGGTGCGAAGGTTTTCCATATGACCGGTCTTCAGGTTCACCCGCACGGGATCCCGATCCTTCAGTTTCAGCTTTTCCAGGCTGTCGTAGGTTAATACCGGAAAAGCTGAATTGATGGCATTTCTTTCGTAAATGGCCCCAAAGGAACGGGCCAGGATCAGGCTGATCCCGAGGGACTTGAAACAATCCACCGCTTGCTGGCGGGAACTCCCGGCCCCGAAATTTTTCCCGGTGATGATGATATCTCCGGATTTGACCTTTTGGGCAAAGTCTTCATACCCCTTCAGGTTGTCAAAGGCGTATTGTCCCATTTCATCGATATCGGTGATGGTCAGATACTGGTTGTGAAAGATCATATCCGTATCGATGTCATCCCGATCCACCAGCCAGGCCCGCCCCTCCAGCAGTAGGGCCCCCTGATCTTTCTTTCCTTCGCCAACGGGAGTGGCTTTGGCCGGGGACTGTTCCTCCACCTCCCGGCCGATGGAAAACCCCATCGGTTCATCAGGAATATGGTCACTGGAGGTAATGAATCCGGCCAGGGCCGAGGCGGCGGCGGTGGCAGCAGAACCCAGATAGACCTCTCCTTTGCCCTGTTTACCGGGAAAATTTCGATTCCCGGTGCTGACCACAATTTCCCCCGGACCGTTCTGACCCACCTGCCCGGCCGCACAACCGGCACACCCGGCGTTGGAAACCAGGGCCCCGGCTTTTTTAAACACCTCCAGCAGGCCTTCCTGTTGCATCTGCATCCAAATCCGGTTGGTGCTGGGAACGATCTTCAGCACCACTCCCGGGGCCACCTTTTTTCCCTTCAGGATTCGGGCGGCCATGCGCAGGTCTTCCAGGCGGCCGTTGGTACAGCAACCGATAAAAGCCGAATCGATCTTGATTCTCTTCTCAGCGATCTCATCCAGTGCCACCACGTCAGCGGGAGAACCGGGACGGGCCACCATGGGTACAAAGGTTTCCACATCAATTTCCTCGGTACGCTCATAGACCGCATCCGGGTCGGCAGACACTTCCTCCGGCTTCTCCCCCGTTTTTTCCTCAAAGAGTGAATAGATCTCTTCGGAAGGAGGGAACAACAGGGTAATCGCGCCCATCTCCGTTCCCATGGAGGCGATGGTAATCCGCTCGTCCAGGGTCAGCTTATCCACGGCTTCCCCGTAAAATTCCACCGCAACACCCAGCAGGTTATTGGAACCAAATCGGTCCAGCAGGTTCAATACGACATCCTTGGCGGTCACCCGGGGGGGGATCCTGCCTTTCATGAAAATCCGGACCGAGGGGGGTACCTTGAACCAGACCGATCCATGGGCGAAGATCGCCGCCACATCACGATCGCCCATTCCCTGCCCGAAGGCCCCGATTGCCCCCAGAATATTGGCGTGGGAATCGGTGGACACGAAAGTGCTCCCCGGGCGGGCCAATCCTTCATCGATGGCCAGGTGGGTACCGATTCCTTCGGTAATATCATACAGGGGGATCCCCCGGCTCCGGGCAAACCGGCGGCAGAGGTGCTGGTTGACGGCATATTTCTGATCGGACCCACCGGGGTTGCAGTCGAAGGTAAAAAACGTTTTTTGAGGATCGTGAATTGACAGGCGGTTATCCACCAGATTTTTCACCACGTTGGCACCCCCGAAATCGCGGGCGCAACGAACATCAATCTGGACCTCTACGATATCCCCGGGCCTGACCGGTTTTCCTCCGGCATGCTTCATCAGTATCTTTTCTACCATTGTATTTCCCATGATCGCTCCTCGGTTATTTCAGCCGCTCTTTAAAGGGAAGAAAGGTCATGAAATCGGCATGATGAACGATGTAGGCCTCGGTTGACCGCTTGACCTTATCCCCCTCGCCGGCATGGGCGGCGATGATATGCAGGACTTCCCGGGGGATCCCGCATTCCTCGGCAATTGAAACCCCGGAAAAAGGATGCCGCAGATATTTCCCGTAAGCTCCCTGGACCACCCGTTTGTTTTCATCCAGGTCATACTCCAGCAGCTTCCCCACGTCGCAGAGGATGGCGCCGGAAATCAGGATATCCATGTCGACCGGCAGGGTGTTTTTGAAAAACCGGTTGAATTCTTCGCCGGCTTTTCTGGAAATGTGCACCACCGCCCGTTTATGCTCCATGAAAGTGGCCACCTCCCCCTCGCACAAGAGGGTAAAGGGGATTTTCAACAGGTCCTCCGGCTTCAACACGCTTCTCTCAAAGGCCAGTTCCCAGGTTTGACGGGTTTTATTCCGCAAATCCGGATCTTGTATCCATTCCAGTTCAGGCCATATATCATTGACATTCATGGTCGTCTCCGGCACCCGGATTACAGCTGGGCGATGATGGCATCCGCCATCGCCGCGGTAGAGGCGGCACCCTGCTGCAGGACTTTTAAAGATCCCTTGAGCTTCAACATATCATAGGCTCTCACCTTGCCTTCCTTGATCACCGCCGACACGGCTCCCCGGATTCTGGCCGCCATCTCCAGTTCCCCGATGTGCTCGAGCATCATGCAGGCGGAAAGAACCATGGCGATCGGGTTGACAATCGAGGGTTGATAATCCGCATATTTGGGTGCGGATCCATGGGTCGGTTCAAAAATGGCCACCTCTTCCCCGATATTGGCCGAACAGGCAAAACCCAGTCCCCCCACCAGTCCGGCGAATCCGTCGGAGACGATATCTCCGAACATGTTGCCGCTGACCAGCACTCCATAATCCTCGGGATTCTTGGTCAGCCACATCATCTGGGCATCGATATTGGTGTTCCACAACTCAATCTGCGGGTATTCCCGGGCCAGTTCCTCGGCCAGGGCCAGCATCATACCCGAGGTTTCCCGGATCACGTTGGGTTTCTCACAAACCGTCACCGATCGATAGCCGAACTTCTGCGCATAATCAAAAGCCGCTTTGAGAATTCTCCAGGTGGCTTTCCGGGTGAAAATACGGGTGGAAACCGCCAACTCCTCCTTGGGAGAGTCGGCAAAGCGTTTCATCTTGGGGTGGGTGTTCAACGCCCGGTAGACCTCGTCGGGCGGATTGGTCCACTCCACTCCTCCGTAAAGGCCCTCGGTGTTCTGCCGAAAAATCACCACGTCCACCTCCGGCTCCTCGATCACTCCCCCCGGACCCCGGCGGATGAAATTGAGGGGATTGCCCTTGAAGGTTTTACAGGGACGGATGCAGATATCCAGGTTGAAATGCTGCCGCAGTCCCACGATGGGACTGTAGTAAACGTAGCCTTTGCCCCGGAGTTCCGGGGCCAGTTCTTTGGCCGCCTCCGCCTTGGGTTTGGATGTGATGGCGCCAAAAAGGGCGACTTTGTGTTCCTGCAGGATGTCCAGGGTACGCTGGGGAAGCGGATTGCCTTCCTTTTGCCAGAATTCCCATCCGATATCCGCATGAATGTACCGGGCCTTGAAACCGGCGGCCTCTAGGACCCGTTTCGTTTCTTCCAATACTACCTTGCCGATGCCATCTCCGGGCATCGATACTATGGTTCTGGTCATTTGTTCCTCCTTTTTAAAAAAGTTTCGAGATACTGGTAACCGGGCTGAAATTGACCTTTGTGCACAATCACCGCTCTTTTGACTGCATCCGGCAGGGTGCTGTGATTCACCTCCCCGTTGAGGTTGGAAGCCATGATTCCTTCCACCAGGGGGGTCAACACCCGGGAGAAAGCTTCACTGGACTCCCGGGGAAACTCACAGGGAAGGTTATCCACTGCACAGACCGGGAATCCCTCTCCCCTCAGGCCATCTACCGTTGTCACGGTCCGGGGATCGAAGATATAGACCGGCTGGTCCGGCTGGGTGGCCCGTACGGTCGCCTCCACGGATCCCCCAATGTCGCAGGTGATATCACAGATCATCTGCAACTTTTTGCCAGGGGATTGTGAAATCCGGGACAACTCCTTTCGGGATAAGAATACCGGATATCCCTCCGCCCAGTAGATCGCGTTTACATAAATGGAACAGAAGGGCAGGTAAGGCCCCAGGCGGGAACGATAAAGAGGGCCGTTGCGGTAATAATCGGCCAGATCAAAGGGTTCTCCATCCCTGCGCTCCACCAGGTGCTCCTCTTTGAAAACGGTCAGGAAGATCCGGTCGCGGCGGGAATGGGGCCCTTTCAATTCATCCGGCTGGATCCGGACCACCGGCAGCACCGACAACACCTCCTGACAGCCCCGGGCCACGTTCCCGTATCCCAGCAGGAAGATGTTCAGGGGCACCATTTCCGAAGGCAGTCCCTCCTTTCTGATCTCTTCTCCCACCCTGTTCAAATCCTGCAGGGCCGCCTTGAAGGAGGGATACTCATAGGCCGGTTTGATCCCCGCCAGGGGGGAATCGACTCCGAACTGTTCTTTCATCCTCAGGCCGTAGCCCCGCAAACCCTCGATCATTCCCGCTTTGCCGGCGAAATCTCCAAAGAATATCAGGCGGCGGCCGGTACTGTCGGTGATCCGTTCGTAATCGATCAGGGTAGCTGTCTGGTCGACGATGTGCTGCAGCATGGGCATGTTGTAGGCCTGCCCCTTGACGGTATGGGAGAAAAAAAGATGGGATTTCCCCGGTACGATCCCCTCGAGGGGGAATTCCTTGATCCCGACAATCAGGTCGGCGGAAAAAATATCTTTGGTAATTCGGGCGCCGGCCTTCCGGTAGGCCGGATCCGGAAAAATCCGGATGGAAGAGGGTTCCACCAGGACCGGATATCCCTTTTGGATCAACTGGCGGACGGCACCGGGGGTAAGGGGGGCCCGCCGCTCCCACCTGTTTTTGGTTTCTCTTTTTATGGCGATGGTTTTCATCGGATCTCCTCTGTGGACACGACCTTTTCTGCAAGTGTGATACCCAGGCGGGCCAGTTCATCCAGGATCGGATTATAAATTTCCCGGGTCAGGGGACGCAATACCCCGGACAAGCGGATCCTGTCTTCCAGGATCATCCGGGCGGCGATGGCGGCGGGAAGCCCCACCGTGCGGGCCATGGCGCTGTCTCCGTCCCGTTCACCGACTTCCATCAGCGTGGAAGTGATCCGCTCCCGGCTTTCCGGGTATTCGGCGGTAATATCATGGTGCATCAGCAGCATGTCCTGTTCCCCGGACCGGTAGGCCATCTTTTCCATCATAATGGCAGCGAGGATATCCATCGGGGTACCGGAACGCCGGGGCAGCGGCCGGTCGTCGAAAAGCCCCAGCCACTGGAACTTGCGCAGGACCACTGATGAGTCGGACAGGCCCAGTTTTTTCATCAGCATCGTCTTTGGATCTTCTTTCTCATTGACTTTTAGGAGGTGCCGGAGAAGGTACCGGCGAATACTGCAGTCGATTTTCTCCAGATCCGGTTCCGTGGAAAAAAACCCCAATCGGGCCAGGGCATGCCAGGTCTCACAGTGACTGATGTTGCGAAAGGTACCCCGGCAGAGGGTGGAAATACCCGACAAACCGTACAGATCGATGTATTCCAGGGAGTTGCGGTTGGGATAGGCCTCAAAGACACCAAAGTCTCCCGTATCCACCAGCCAGTAATGGGAGAAGAGATCCCGGGGATTGACCACCACGGTCTCTCCATCCCTCAGATAACGGGCTTCACTGGCCGCGGCTTTCAAAACCCCCAGGGGGGACCAGGAAAACTTGTATCCCATGGGATTGGTGTTGGCCTGGGGAGCGGGCAGTCCGCCGCAACAGGAAAGAAAAGAGGTAATCCGCCCCCCCCTGGACCGCGCCTGGTCGAACAGCCGCATGGCCGACAGGTGATCGATCCCCGGGTCCGCCCCGATCTCGTTTAACAGGATGACCCCCGCGGATTGGGCATCCCGATCCAGGGTCTCCATGGCCGGAGAAACGTAGGAAGCGGTTACCATTCCCCGGCGGTTCTGGATACACAACCGGGCGATCCGGGGATGCATCTGGGCAGGCAGCAGGCTGATCACCAGGTCATTTTCCCTGATCAGATCCTCAATACCCGCGGTATTCCCAGAGTCCACCCGCAGGGGTTGCACATTTTTCAACCCCTCTGCCTTCGCCCGGGCCTTGGAAAGATCGATATCCGTAACGGTCAGATGGAACCCGTGGCGGGCCAGGTAGGAAACCAGGGGACCGGCCACCATACCGGCCCCCAGCACCAGCACTTTCTTTTTCACAGGACCTTCTCCTTCCGGTGTTGTCTGCGGATTAAAACGTTCATTTTCACGACCTCCATCACCTCATCAAGGGTAATTTTGCGCATTTTATCTTCTATATCCTGTTGAATGTCGGCAAAAAGATCCAGGAAAAATCCGTTGATCCGGGTGCCCGGTTCCCGGGGGGAGGGGATATCATTTACGTGTAGATGAAAAGCCTTGCGATCCTCGATCGCACAGTAGATCTCCTGCAGGTGGATGTCCCCGGGATGACGGTTCAGCCGGAATCCGCCCCGTATGCCCTTGGTGCTTTCCACGATGCCGATCCGGGCGATCTTGGACAGCAGCCAGCGGATTTTGGAAGCGTTGACCCCGGTTTTCCGGGAGATCTGGGAACTGGTCCTGGACCCGGGGAAAACTTCGGCCAGCAGGCACAATGCCTTCACCGACGTCGACAGTTTGGTTGATGCGGACATGTTCCCCTATCTGTTATGGATCCTGTAACAATTGAATACTTACCAACTTTTACGGTGATTGTCAAGCTGAAAACCAGAACCCCGGGATCCGGGTCGCGGAGGGTTTGACTTGCCGCACAGATCGGGTACAATAGTGCCGGTTTCCCATGAATCTGAAAAGAATCTGCCTGTTTCCTTTTTTGTTGACCGTTCTTTTGAGCGGCTGCGGCCGGGATCCGGACCGGATTTCCTTCCCCGGCCTGAAATTCCAGCTGGAAGTGGAAAACAAGTTCTTTCCCCGGATCGCCGATGCCCATCAGTTCTTTTTCACTGAGGGTTGGATGGAGGGGCAGCGGATCGCCTTCTCCCCCGTCGCCCGGATCCGGTTCTTCCATCTCCAGCCCCGCGACCGGCAACTTCATCTGGAGATTAAGAATCCCAATCCCTGGCTTCTGAAGATCAGGGTTTTCCTCAACGGGGCTTACATCCGGCAGCTCTCCATCGAAGACCTCACCCGGGTGAAGTTGACCCTGCCCCGGGACCAGTTGAAAATCGGCGAAAACCACCTCAAACTGGTCACCAATGTCAGGGATATCAACGAGGGAGTCATCCGGACTGACGTGAAAAGGAAACTCTACTATATGGTCAACAACATCCATTTTGCCAGCCCCCTGACCCACAAGATGGGAGACCGGCTGAATGGTTCTGACCGGGACGTGTTTCTGCAGCCCGCCAACAGCCGGTTGAAAATCTGGGTCGATCCCCGAAAAACCGGCGGATTGCGCTACCGCTTCTCTGTAATCGGAAACCGGCGGGGGGGACGGTTGGCCGTATCAGCGCGACTGTCTGACGGAACCCGCCACTCCCTGATCGAGATTCCCCTGAAGCGGAAGAACCATCGCGGACGGATTTCCCTGGAAGATTTGACCGGCCCGGCCCTGATCGCCATCCGGCATCACGGGCAGGATCGAGCCGCTTACCTGAAATGGACACGCCTGCAGAGGGAAGACCTGGCCCCTGCCGCTGTCCCTGCGATCTCTTCCCCCCTGCCGACCCAACAACCTCCAGTATTCATCATCCTGATCGACGCCGCCCGGTACGATATGATCAACCGCCTCTTCGACCGGCAGCAGACCACTCCCCATATCCGGGATTTTTCCCGCCAGGCGGTTTCCTTCACCCGTTTTTACGCCAACGCTCCCTACACCATCGCCAGCGTGGCCACCCTCCTGTCCGGCCTGCTCCCCGAGACCCACGGGGTGCGGAAAATGGAACACCGCCTGCCGGAGGCCGTGACCACCCTGCCGGCGATTTTATCCCGGGCCGGTTACCACAGCAATGCGCTGTGTGCCAACGTCACCCTGTTCAATACCAATCTGCTGCGGGATTTCCAGAACATGGTAATCTGCCGCCCCTTCGGGGAGGAGCGGATCAAAAACAACAGCTACGTGGATATAGAGTTGCTGAAAAAAAGTATCCGGGAAGCCGATTTTTCCCGCCCCCAGTTTTTTTACATTCATCTGCTCCCCCCCCATGAACCCTACAACCCCCCGGAGGAACCATTCTACCGATTCACTCCCAACACCGGTTACTTCCCTCATACCATCCGCCTGATCAAAAAGGCCGAACGCTATAACATCTTCAATCCCTCCTTTACCGAAAATCTCCACCGCATGTATCTCAACAATCTGTTGTACGCCGATCACCTGGTCGGACAGATCCTTCACTCCCTCAAAGAGCGGCAGATCTACGATCAATCGCTGGTCATCGTTACCTCGGACCACGGCGAGGCCTTCTTTGAACACGGCAAATACACCCACAACAGCACCAACTACGATGAGATGATCAAAGTTCCCTTTCTCCTGAAACTGCCGGGCCAGCAAACCCCCCAAACCATCGAAACGGCGCATTCCCTGGTTGATCTCCCGGCTTCCCTCTGTCGCTGGCTGGGGATCGAAGGCCCCCCCCTACCCGGACCGGGGATCCCGATCTCCCTGGATCCCGATCGACCCGACCCCCGCCCCCGGGTGATGTATTCCCGGGCGGTGGGAAAGGCCTGCAATATCAGCCTGGTGGAAGGTCCCTACAAGTACATCTTTTTTTTCGGGCGGGAAGAACTCTATCACCTGTCCCGGGATCCGGCGGAATCCCGTAATCTGGTCCGGGCGGAACCCTTTCTGGCCCTGCGGCTGAAACAGCGGTTGTTTGACATTCTCGGGGAAAACCTCAGGCTAAAAGAGCGCCTGGGAATCAAGACCGTGCTCCGTCAACAGACCGACAGCAGCGTGCTCAAAGAACTGAAGGCCCTGGGGTACCTCTAATTCAACGGCGGAAATCCCCCGTTGCCTGGCCGCCATTTGACACCGCCCCGATACTGTGATAATTTCAAGGATGAGGCATGGGCGCCCCGACCCCCAAAAATCGATGAAGACGGACAGAACCTGGATCGATGTCACCGGCAGCCTGGCTCTTCTGGTGCTTTTGGCCCTGGCCGCCCCTGGCTGCCGGAAAACCCGGCCGGCGGCATCCCAGCTTGCCTTTGCCTACGATCTCAAAACCGAAAACAAATATTTCAACACCCAGAAAAAGGCTCCCTACCGTTTTTTCTACCGCGGATGGCGGGGAAATACCGGGAACGCCATATCGCCGCGCCCCCAGCTGAGATTCTTTCACTATTCCGAAGCAGACAGCCGCCGCATTCACCTGCAGATCATCAACCCCCGCCCCTCGGAATCACGAAGCATCAAAGCAATCCTGAATGGAAAATTGCTGCAGGAACTGTTCCTGGAAGGAAAAAAGGGAGAGTTCTCCCTCACCCTTCTCCGGCCCCATTTGAAACGGGGCGAGAATATTTTGGAACTGCAGACCGAAGAACTGCACCGCAGCCTGACGGATCTGCGGAGGCAAAGCGAGCCGAAAGATTATTTCCTCCTGAACAATATCTTTTTTGAAGGCCCGCCCCCCCCGGGGGAAGAGAGCGGCCGACAGGGGGAGGAAGGCTTCATCCAGCCTGCCGGCAGTGTTTTTTCCCTGGCCGCCGACCCCTCCAGGAGTCGGCGAATCGAACTGGTCCTGAAAAGCGGAAAGGCCAAAACACCGGGGAATCTGATCTGTCGTTCCCGGGAACCGGACGGTCGATTGAGGATCCTGAAGGAAATCCCGCTGAAACCCGGACAAAACCATCAAATCGACCTTGCCCTGGATGAATACAACCAACCCCTGGTGGTGGAAATCGAATACACCTGCAGGGACCGCAGATCCCTGCTGACCTGGGAAAGGATCCAAAAGATCCCCCGGCCGACCCAGCCCCCGGGCCGGGAAAAGATCGCTCCCCGCTCACCCCCGGGCAAACCCCTTCCCCCGCAGCCCCATGTGTTCATCATTGTAATCGATGCCGCCCGGTACGATTCCGTCAACCGGGTTGTGGACGGCAAACTCACCACACCCAGAATCCGGGAATTTTCGGAGATATCCTGCAATTATTCCCGCTTTTACGCCAACGCCCCCTACACCATCGCCAGCGTGGCCACTCTTCTCAGCGGATTCCTGCCAGAGGTCCATACCATCCGGGACATGGATTTAAAACTCCCGGAGAGATGCAAAACCATGCCCGATTATTTTGAGGAAATCGGATACCGGACCACCGGGATTACCTCCAATGTGCCCCTCTTTCGAACCAACCTGCTGAGGGATTTTGAGAAGGTCGTGATCTGCCGGGCCTTCGGAGAACCCCGGTACCAGAATTACAGTTTCGTGGACCTGAAGATCGTCAATAAGACCATCCGGGAAACCCCCTTCGACACCCCCCAGCTTTTCTACATCCATCTGCTTCCTCCCCACACTCCCTACAACCCTCCCCGCACCGCTTTCGACCGTTTCGTCCAGTACCCCAACGGCCTCTTCAAAACCTACCGGAACAAGGTGATGCGGGAGCTGTACCGGCGGGCCGAACAGCACAACATTTTCGATCCGGACTTCAACGATTTCCTTTACCAGGCCTACCTCAACAACCTTTACTACGCCGATTTCCTGGTGGGGCTGCTTCTGGAGACCCTGCGTGAAAAAGGGATCTTTGACGATTCCCTGATCATCGTCACCTCCGACCACGGGGAAGCATTTTTTGAACACCGCAAATACACCCACAATTCCACCAGTTACAACGAGATGATCCACATACCATTTATCATGAAACTGCCCGGTCAGCGGTCCGGCCGCACTATCCACTCCACCCATTCCCTGGTGGATCTGCTGCCAACACTGGGACAGCTTCTGGGTCTGAAGGGCAACCGCCGCTGGCAGGGACACCCCTTCCCCCCGGCCGGAAACGGCGGCTCCGGATCGGATCCCTTCCCCCTCTATTCCCGGGCCAACGGCCCGGAGTACAACCTGTCGCTGATCATGGGAGCCTACAAATACCTTTATTACTCCGGCCGGGAAGAACTTTACCATCTGGATGAGGATCCCGGAGAAAAAAACTGCATTCTGAAAGACCGCCCCTACCTGGCGGCTTTCCTCAGAGAGGAGGCCTTCCGACAGTTGATCCGCAACCTGCAACTCAGAAAAGAACTGAAGATCACGGAACTGAAGGAAGGCAAGGATCCCCAGGAAGTCATCCGGGAACTGGAGACCCTGGGGTATCTGTAACCCCCCTGCCCTTCGGGGCTGAAACCGGTTCCCTTTCCACTTTTTTTCCAGTATAATGGAACCAAGATTCCTGAATCGAGAGGAAGGTAAAATGAGTCCAAAATGCTACGCCTGCGGCGGGTTGGGAAGAATAACCTGTCATTACTGCAAGGGCACCGGTGTCATGGCCAAAAAGAGCAAAGGCCAGAAGGAAAGTAACAAAAAGGCTCCCCCCTGCCCCCATTGCGGAGGATCCGGCCAGGTGGCCTGCCACGTCTGTGGCGGCGCCGGGCGGCGGTAACCGGTTTCCCCGTTCCCCGATCCAGATGTCCGCTGAAAAAGACCTTCCCTGGCAGGTGCGACTTTACAACAAAAGCCTGATGAAAAAAGAGAAGGTTTCCCTCATCAGGCGACACGTCCGGCAGGAAGGCAAAAGAATTCTGGACCTGGGCTGCGCGCAGGGGGTGGTGTCCTGGATGATCCGGCAGCGGGGGGGTGAATTTTTGCATACCGACCTGGACCTCGCCAACCTGCAGACCGCCCGCGAGCTTCTGGGCAATCACCTTTTCCAGATCCAGGAAAACGGACCTCTCCCTCTGCGGGATCGATCCTTTGACCTGGTCTTTGCCCTGGATATCCTGGAACATGTGGGGGAAGACCGGAATCTGCTTCGTGAAATCCACCGGATACTGAAACCCGGAGGTGAGGTGGTGATATCCACTCCGATCGACGGTCCCTTTTTTACCCTCAACCTCCTGAAAAAACGGGCCGGCCTCACCCCCGAGATTTACGGGCACCGGCGGCAGGGATACCCGGTCTCCCGGCTGAAGGATCTGCTGGACCGGACCGGATTTCAGGTCACCCGGGCCCGGACCTATTCAAAATTCTTCACCGAGTTCTTTGAAATCCTGCTGAATATCTTCTACACCCGAAAACACCGTATCCGCCACTCGAAGCTGCGCAGCGGGTCCATTACCCCGACATCCGGCAGTGACATGGACCAGAACCGCCGCCTATTCCGGATATATTCGATTTTTGTCTATCCCCTGGTGTACCTGGTCACCCGGCTGGACCGGCTGCTCTTCTGGAAGACCGGTTACGCCACCTTCGTGATCGGCCGAAAGACTCAGTAAACCCGAAAGGTCACCCGGTCCTTCGGTTCTCCGTCTAAAAGGACCTGCAAGGTGTACTCCCCCCGGGTCAGGACAAAGGCGGGAAAGCGGGGATAGGCCAGGGTTCGGTAGAGCTTTCCGTTGAGAAAATAGGTGATCCGTTCCCCCTTTGCCGCTCCCATCACCTTAAAACGGATCTGCTGGCTTTCCCGGGGAATGGCGGCGGAAATGTAATAGCGGTCTCCGGGCTGCGGGGATACGATCCGTACCGCCCGGCTTCGCTCCAGCCCGGTCTGTTCCGCCACCCGGTTCTGATGGCGCCAATCCCGGTACAATTCGGGGTACACGGTCTTCACTTCTCCTGCCTGCATACGGTGAAACGAACAGGAAGTCCGGGGGACCTGTCCTTTGACAAAATACTCCTCCACCCGATCCCGGCACCAGGCAGTGGGCAACTCCCCGGACAGGGCGCAGACCTCCCGTTGGACCACCCCTTCCGGGACCGGAATCCCCCCCCGGTCCCATCGGGTCTGGAGCATCAGGAAGATATCTCTCACCATCGTGGGGGTGTTCCCGGTTTCCGCCACCTGCTGCAGGATATTCCGGCCATCGGGATTGCCCATCCACACCCCCACGGTATATTCGGAGTTGACCCCCACCGCCCATTTATCCCGGAATCCCTTGGAAGTGCCGGTCTTCATGGCCAGGGGAAAAGGCAGATTCATGGAGGAGTAATAACCGAAACTTCCGGCCCGGGCCGCCGGATCGGACAGAATATCAAAAAGCAGAAAGGCCGTTTCTTCGGAAAAGATCCGCTCCCTCGGACCCGGGGGCGCTTCCCGGATCACACCGGGTGTATACAGAATCCCCCGGTTGGCCAGGCAGGAATAGGCCGTTACCAGGTCCAGCAGTCTCACCTCCCCCGAGCCCAGGGCGATGGTCTCCCCGTAAAATCCGGATGGCTGATCCAGATAGGTGAATCCGGCCATCTGCAGGGTCTCCAGGATCCGGCTGGGAGTCAGTTTCATCGCCAGGTAGAAAGCCGGTATATTATAGGAACAGGCCAGCGCGATACGCAGCCGCAGGGGACCGTGCTCCCGGCCATCATGGTTCTGGGGAAAAAAGCCTCCCCGGGCGGGAAACCGGATATCCGGGAGGAGGGAAGCCGGTGTATACCCCTCTTCCAGGGCCAGGCCGTAGACAAAGGGCTTGAGGGTGGATCCCGGCTGGCGCAGGGCAATGGCATAATCGATATAACCGCTGATCGCGGTATCGAAATAATCCGGCGATCCCAGGTAGGCCACCACCTCCCGGGCCTGGTTGTCGATCACCACCGCGGCAGCCGACTGGACATGGTAATGTTTCAGACGACTCAGGTGTTCCCGGATGATTCCCCTGACCTTCAGCTGTAACCGCCGGTCCAGGGAAGTAAATATCTGCCGTTCTTCCCCCCCCGCCGGATTCGCACGACGTTTGATCAGTTCGATGAAATGGGGGGCGGCCAGTCGGGGAGTCTGCATCCTGAAGTGAACTTCTTCGCTGGACACCCGGCTGAACTCATCCCCGGACAGGTAACCGCTGCGTCGCAATTCCTCCAGGATCCGATCCCTCCGTCTTTTCAGACGATGCTGATGGGTAAGGGGGTTGTAACTGGTCGGCGCCTTGGGGATGACCGCCAGTTCGATGGCCTGGCCGAGGGACAGCTGATCGGGGGATTTTCCGAAATAAAATTCGGCCGCCGGCCGGATACCGTAGATCAGATTGCCAAAGGGCAGCCGGTTGACATACTCCTCCAGAATTCGGGATTTGGGCAGATGCAGTTCCAGCTTAAGGGCAAAAAGGATTTCCGAAATTTTGCGAAAGATGGTGCGCTTCCGGTTGGGATTCAACAGCATCTTGGCCAGCTGCATGGTGATGGTGGATCCGCCGGATACCACCCGGCCCTGCCGGACATTCTGGAAAAGGGCCCGGCCCAGGGAGGAAAGGTTCACCCCCCAGTGGGAATGGAAACTCCGGTCTTCCACCAGGACGATGGCCCGCAGGAAATGGGAGGAAACCCGGGTGAGATCGCAGGGAGCGCTGTACCTTTCCTGATCAGCCAGAAGGAAACCCAGGGGTTGTCCCCGCCGGTCAAAAATGCGCAGGGAAGTGTCCCGCTCCTGCAGGCGGGCGGAATCAAAGCAGGCAAAATAACCGGCCGCCACGATCAGCAGCAGAGTCCCGGCAATCAGCAGGATCTTTTTTTTACTGAATCGTAATTTCCCGATCTGCATTCCTGCCAAAAACCTCCGGATTGTACATCTCCAGCGCCATGGAAGCCGGAATCCGGTAGATCCCGCGGTTGGCGGCGATGACCAGGTATTGCCAGGTATGGGTGCCGGGGGAAAGATAGTCCGCAAAGAGTTCCACCCGGTCAAAATAATATTCGCCGCGGTAAAACCCGCCCCAGTAGGCAAAAGAACGCCGTTTCTCCATACTGCCCGAACCCAGATCGCGCTGGGTTTCAAAACGGGGATTGACCACCTTGAAACCGGCGGGAAGCGGATCGTCGACCACCACGAAACTCCGTTGCTGCGTTGTCTCGATTTTCAGCTCGGCGATGTATTTCTCCCCCGCCACGAACCCACCGGGATCGACCGGCTTTCCGTTCAGGTCGGTGAAAGTCTTCTGAACCTGAAATCCCCGGTTGACCGGCGGAAGAGGATCCCGGGGGTGATAGGTCATCCGGGCCGTATAGTACAGGATTCCCTTCCCATCCTTCTGCAGTTTCAGGCGGATCTGCTGGTCCGGGGGATAATCCGTCAGGGTCAGGGTCTTTTTACCCAAAAACCGGCGATCGGCCACGCGCGTGCCGGCCACCTCCTTTTGCTGCAGGAATATACGGGCCACGTAATCGGGATCCGTCAATTCATACCGTTCAAAGTACTTCTCGAAGGCTTTTATGACGGCCAGATGCTCCTGGGTCACCAGGTACTGCCGGTCCCGCAGGGTGTCAAACAGCCACCGGGCGATCTTGGGGGCCAGGGGGAACCGCTGGTACACCAGAAGCAGGGTATCGAAGACGGTCGCCGTGGTTCTCACCGAAGATCCGTGGACGGTCCACCAGTAGGGGTCGGCGCGGTTCTCAAAATGGGTCCGGGTGGGATCATCCTTGGCATGATTGAGCAGTGCCCGGGTGAGCACCGGCTGCATGTTGTCCGGGAAATCCCCGGTCTTCTCAAAAATCCGGATCAGGTAGGAGATTCCCTCCAGGGGCATCCGTTCCCTCATCTCGAAAAGATTGTTGACGGTATCCTGGAGGATGATGCCGTCCCGGGCAAGGACATAGGCGGCATAGGCGACGTTCAGCAGTTTCATATTCATGCTGTAGGGATAACGGCTGTCGATACTGTTTTGACAGATCTTCTTCAGATATTCCCGGGCCCGGTTGTAAAGCCCATCGTCCAGCCGGTATCCGGCCTGGCGGGCATCCAGCATAAAATCGGTGGTGAAGATGGTCAAAAACCAGCCGCTGTGGCGTGATTCCGGGTAGTACCCGAAGCCTCCGTCGGGGTTCTGGAAATCCCCCAGGCGAAGGAGGAACTTTTCCACCCGCTTTTTGCGCTCCGGATAGGGTTCGGTCATGATTCCCAGCCGGGCCAGAAATCCCCGCTCGGAAAGCAGCGGGTACAACTTGGAAATGCTCTGCTCAAGACAGTCGTAGGGATATTCTTTCAAAAACCGGTAACTCTTCTCCACTCCTCCGGAGATGGACGGCGACCAGATCACCTCCAGCCGGTCGTATTCCCGTATACTGTTGGAGGGAACCCGGATCATTTCCTCGGCTCTTTTGTGGGTCACCTCCCCGGAGGTGGCCACCGTTTCGGGGAACTGGGGCATGCGCACCGGAACCGACTGTTCATACCCGTCACTGGCGGAAGCACTCCGGGCCCGGAAGATAAAGCGGGGGGCAACAGCCCCCGGGGGCACCCGGAAATCGAACAGTACCGGACCGGTGGTGTACGCCTCCAGACGGATTTCCTTCTCATTCCCCTCAGCGGCCAGATCCAGTCCCTCGACTTCGGCCCGGACGGCAACGGACACGGTCTGGTCGGTGTTGTTGGTAACCGTCACCCCACCCCGAAAGGTGTCACCGGGCCGCAGGAAATCAGGCAGAGCCGGTTTGAGCACCAGCTCCTTTTTCACCAGCAGGTCAGCGGTCCCCTGGCCGAAACGATGGTTCTGGTCCACGGACACCGCCATGGCGACAAAGGTGGTCAGGTTTTCCGGAAGACTGAAACGGACCTGGGTCCGGCCCCGGGAATCGGTGTAAACCCGGTCATGGTAAAAGGCGCTCTCCTTGAAATCCTTGCGGACCACCACCGAACCAAAGGCGGAAAGCCCGGCCCCACCCCCGGGATTCTCACTCTTCTCGGAAAACCGTCGACGGCCCAGCACATCCATCAGGGTAGATACGGTGCGGACATCCAGCGGCCTCTCCTGGTAAAAGAAGCGGTAAGGATCGGGCAATTCGTATCCCACCAGGTTCAACACCCCCTTGTCCACTACGGATATGCAGAGCTCCGACCTGACCGGTTCCCCGGCGGAATCGGTCACCTTCAGGTCCAGGGTGACCGCTTCCCCCGGCCCGTAGGACATCCGGTCCGGGGTGACTTCAACCTTGAGTTGCCGGGTCCGGGAATCGACGGCCACCTCGGTGTACCCGGCGTAAAATTCCGGTTTCCCGATGTCGTTGCCAAATTCATCCCACTCCAGGCCGGTCCTTTCCTTCAGCAGGATAACGTTGAAGAAGATGTTGGGGAGGAAATTCTCCTGTACCGGAATCTTTACCGTGTTGGCATTGCCTTCCAGATGAACAGTCCGGTACCAGAAAACCTTTTCCCGCTCGGCGGTGATCAGGACGGTGGATTTTTTGAAAGGGGATTTGATCAGAAGTTCCACCGTATCCCCCACCCGGTACTTTTTCCGGTCGGTCACCAGATCGATGATCCGCCCTTCGTCCATTCGCCAGGATACATACCCCCGGCCGGTCACGTAAAAATTGGCGGTGGTGGTGACGGGATTGTCCAGCCGGTCTTTCCCGGTCAGGGTGATCTCATAGTATCCCGGCTGATCAAAGGTCTGATTGCGGGTCGCATCCCCGTTTCGAACCGCCAGTTTCTCTTCGCTGATCCGTTGCCGTTCCCGCTCCCAGTACCAGCGCAAACTGCCGGAGGCATCCTTCTTCTGGTAGGATTTCCATTCCAGCCGTTCGATGAGCATCTGCAGGGAATGATCCCCCCCCTGGCGTCCCTCAGGATCGACGGTAACCACCCGGATGGTTCCCGGGGTACCGCTGGAGAAAAAATAAGATCCGGTTTTGACACCGATATAATAGGCCCCCCGGTGGATCACCAGAGAAGTGCTGGAACTGATCCGGTTGTTGTCCTGGTCCTGGATTTCACCGTACAGGGTCATCCGCACGGAATTCTTGGTATCGAAGGAGACCGACTCCCGTTGAAAATTGAAATCTCCCGTGGCATCCAGGGCCAGACTTTTTTGCAACACGGTCCGGTCGGTAGCGGATTCGCTGGTGCCGAAGGTGAACTGATCCCACCCCGGCGGGGTGTAATCAATATTTTTGATCCGCAGGCTGTATTCCCCGCGGGCTCCTTTCATGGGAGTGCCGAAGAGATAACGCCCGTTGATACTCCCCGAGACGGTTTCTCCGGCGATGGCCGAAGACTGCTCAAAGTCGGTCGACACCTCGAATTTTGCCGGTTTGTACTCCTGGACCGAAAAATTCAGGTCCTGGGTGTACGGATTCTCTTCCCCCGGCTGGGTGATCTTCAGGTGGATCCGGTAAAACCCGGAGGGAGAAGTTCGGGGAAGATCAAACTGGTGGGCAAAGGTACCGTACTGGGCAAAGTTCCCGGAATCGACGGTAAAAGTCTGCAGTTTCTGGTTGGCGGAATCGTATACCTCGCCTTCGATGTTTCCGATTTCGGGGACCTTCAGTTCCCCGGCCACCAGATGGCGGAAAATTCCCTTGAACTTCACCGTTTGCCCGGCTTTGTAGAGGTCCTTGTCGGTAAACATCAGCAACCGGTGATAATAGGAACGTGGAGAGTATCGGAAGCTGATATTGTAATCGTAGGAAAAGTTCCACATATCAAACATGGTTTCCTTGCTCCCCCAGATAAAAGAACCATGTTCCGGGCAGAAAATTTTAAAATCCATCAGGTCCCGGCTTAAAAATACGCTGTCGCGGGGTTCCACCAGGGCCACGCCGTCATCCCCGCTTTTGATCCGTTCCCGGAAATCAGGGCCCATAATGTTGAATTTCTGCCGCCTTTGCAGCTGGCCGTCCTTGAGATTGAAAGCGGTCAGAAAGATCTGGCTGGGACTGTATTTGGCAATCAGGGCCTGGTCGGTCAACTGGAAAACCGCGCCCTGCTTGCCCCGGTAATTGGTGGCCTGATCAAATTTGATGTAATAAACCCCTTCCTTCTCGATCCCGATATCCTGCAGATTGAACGGCAGAACCTGATGCTGGTTGTGACGGATCGGGATCTGCCAGTCATGGCGCTGACAATCTTCCGGCTTGATCTGCTCGAGGTCCAGCCGGTGTCCGTCCACCAGGCCGATCAGGTCCTCTTCATCCAGGATTTGGTACAGAACTCCGGTCAGGTCCACATTGCGGACCTGGACGGGCAGCACCTTGGGCAGGTAGCTTTCCAGCACAAAATGGGTGTCGGTGGGAACCGTCAGATAGGGAGAATAATCCCGGCTTTGCACGGTAAACTGATAGTCCCGGGGGAGAAGGTTTCCGTAGATATCCTGGATCGATCGGGGGATGAACAAACGGTACCGGGTGTTGGGGAGAAAGGCTCCGGTGATCCGGAATTTCTCGTTCTGGTAGTAGGTGTCCCGGTGGATCCGAACCCGGGGTTCAACGGTGATCCGGTTCAGGAAATTGGCCACTTTGACTTCATTGGAAAGTTGAACCTCGATTCCACGGTCCGGATTGAATTCCTCCGAAACCTTCTTCACCTCAAAATCCTCAAAGGTCCGGAAATCCAGAACCCGTTCCCCGGCCAGCCCCAGGTTGCCGGTGTCCGCCGGCAGGTCCTTGAGAAAATACACCCGGACATCGGCGGACCGGGGAAAAGAAAGGGTCGGGGCCAGGGTGATGAATTTTTTGGGATCCCGGCGATGACCTTCCCAATAATACAGCGCCTTCCTTTCTTCCAGGGTGGAAGGGCGTACCAGAAAATGCGGCCATTCCCGGCCGTTGACCGTCATCCGCAGGTAGGGTTTGACCTCCGGAGGATTGACCGGCTGGGAAAACTTCACCAGCACCCGCTGTTCCAGGCCGCGCCATTTCTCCTGGTGACGGGGCCGGGTCTTGAGAATCTTGATCACCGGGGTGGAAAAAGACCACTGCCGGGCTTTTACCCGAAAGCCGAAAGGACTCTCAAAGCCTTCAAAAACCACCTGGTAAGTGGTAGAAGGCCGCAATTCCTCCTTGACCACCAGACAGTAGGTGGTGGAACTTTTGAAATACCCTTCTCCCTCGATGGCAGGCTGGGTTCGAATCAGGGGGCGGCCGGGAGGGGAAACCTGTTCCAGTGGGGCTACCGGACGGGAGAAGGTGATGCAGATCTCGTCACTCTGGGACTTCTCTTTCAGCTGACCCTGGGGATGGATGGCCACTACCTGAGCGGACTCTTTGCCCTTCACCCCGGCGGCAGCGCCGGGATCGACATTCAGCATGGACAGCCATTTATCCGAAGCTTCTACCCCCGCCAGGTGCTGAAAAGGCGATGGCGCCGTTTCCATCGCCGGCGATGTGTCTTTTTTCCCGCAGCCGGCCAGAAAAATCAGGGCCGCGACCCCGGCCGAAATCGCCACTAAAAAACCCAGATTGCGCTTTCCGCTTCCAAACCTTACCCTGTCCATGGTGACCTCCGCCTGATCATGATGTTTTGGGGAAATTTTAGCATAAAAAGAAAAATTCTTCACCGGATCAGCCGGAAGAATTTCGGATCCGGTCGATAATCCGGGTGGTGGAGATATCCGTCCGGAAGGGAAAGAGGAGTACCTTCCCTCCCTCCCGCAACACCCGTTCACGGCCCACCACATCCTCCGGACGGTAATCGCCGCCCTTGACCAGCACCTGAATCCGATGCAACCCCTCGATCAGGCGGGCGGGGGTATCCTCCCCGAAGGAAATCAGGTGATCCACATACCGGATCGCCGCCAGAATTTCCATCCGTTCCGCCAGGGGAATCAGAGGCCGGTCCGGACCTTTCAAACGCCGCACCGAGGCATCGGTGTTCACCCCCACGATCAACAGGTCGCCCTGGGCGCGGGCATACTCCAGCAACTGGACATGCCCCGGATGCAGAAGGTCAAAAATCCCGTTGGTGAAGACCACCCGGTCCTCCTTTCGGTTGTGTATTGCCCGGTTCAGGGAGAGAAGGGAGGAGTGGATCTTCATTCTTTGAACTGGATGTTGTCGGAGAATTCCCACTGGTGGGGAATCCGGGTAATGCCCACATCCCGGTAAAGGGAGGTGACCTGGAAGGTGTACTGGAAATGATGATAATCATAGGGGTAACCGTCTACCTTGTGAACGGCCAGGTCCAGAAAATAACGACCGTTGATCAGCCGCAGCGCGGGAATCCGGATCCTGACCTTCCCCCGGCCCCGGATTTTTCGAGACCGAAAGGACTCGATATCGGTATTGGATCCGTAACACATATTGCCCCCGGAATCATAAATGGCCAGGCCGAAGACAAAATCTTTCTCTTCCTGCCGGGCGTTGACTTCAAATTCGATCACCACCGGTTCATCGGATTTGAATATGTACTTTTCCGCCCCCTGCCGGTCAAACATCCGGACGCTGGATATCTCGATCTCTTTTCCTCCCCAGATATTGTCCCGGTTCCGGTTTTCTTCCTCTTCCCGGTGATCGGCCAGCGCCCGGTTCTGGTCCTTTTTGCCGATGTATTCCAGGTAGCGATCGGTCACCTTCTTGGGATATCCCCGCATCTGAATCCGGCCATCCTTCAACCAGATCACTTCGTCACTGATCCGTTCCACCGTGGCCAGATCGTGGCTGACGAAGATGATGGTTTTCCCCAGCCGCTGGAACTGTTTGATCTGGTTGAGGCATTTGGGCACAAAGGAAGCGTCTCCCACCGCCAGCACTTCGTCGATCAGCAGCACGTCGGGATCCACGTTGATGGCGATGGAAAAACCCAGCTTCATGTACATCCCCGAGGAGTAGACCTTGACCGGTTTTTCGATGTGGTCTTCCAGTTCCGCAAACTTGACAATCCGGTCATATTTTTCCCGGATCTTCTTTTTGCTCAATCCCAGGATGATCCCGTTGATATAGATATTTTCCCGACCGGAGATCTCCGGATGGAAGCCGGCACCCAGTTCAATCAGGGCCGAGGTCCGTCCCCGGACCTCCACCGACCCGGCCGTGGGCCGGGTGATACCCGCCAGGACTTTCAGCAGGGTACTTTTCCCGGATCCGTTCTGGCCGATAATGCTGAGGGTTTTGCCTTTCTCCACCGAGAAGCTGATATCCCGCAGCACTTCGCTGGTCTCATCCTGTTTGAGATCGTCAAAGACGGAACGATTGACGATCGCGCTCTTCAGGGTGAGAAATTTGTGTTTGTGGGCAAACCGCCGGTAACATTTGGATACCTGATCGACGACCACTGCAGCCATTTGTTCAAACCTCTTCCACGAAGGTATCCCGTAACTTGTCAAACAGGGTGTAGCCCAGGATCAGCAGTACAGTGCTGAAGACGAAAGTAACGGGGATTTTTTTCCAGTGCGGGAGCTGACCGAAAAAGAATATATACTGGTAGGCCTCGACGATGTGGGTCATGGGATTGAGATTGAGGATGATCCGGGCCCAGGCGTGTTTCTGAACCACGTCGGTGGCCAGTGGGTAGATGATCGGGGTTCCGAAAAACCAGAGGATCAACAGGTTGGTCATGATATCCTTGAGGTCCTTGAAGTGAACCGTCAGGGCCGACATGATCAGCGAAAATCCCAGGGTGAATATGTACTGAAGCAGTATGGCCACCGGCAGCAGGAGCACCCAGGGGGTGATGGTGATCCCGCTGCTTAACAGGATAATGCAGAGGACCAGGATGGGCAACCCGAGCAGGAAATGGATCATGTTGCTGGTCACGGTCATGATGGGCAGCACTTCCACCGGGAACTTGATCTTTTTGATCAGGTTTCCATGGGTGAAGAGGACCTGGGAGGCTTCCAGCACCGAGGTGTTGAACCAGATCCACGGCAGCAGGCCGGTGAACAGAAATATGGAGTAATTGAACCCGGCGATATCCACACCTTCCACCCGCTGGGGCCCGGAACGCAAAAACAGTCCGAAGACCACCGAATACACCAGCAGCATCATCAGGGGATTAATGAAACTCCATAGAAATCCCAGAACCGTTCCCCGGTACCGGGCCTTCAACTCCCGCACCACCAGGGTTCCGATCAGCTGTCGGTATTTCAGTATTTCCTTGACTTTTTGTATCATGACTGCGGTCCGGTCAAAATATTCTCCATTTCTTCCGAATAGCGATTCAACTCCCGGTACAGCACCAAGGGGGACATGGTCTCCGTCTGGCAGACCCGGTTGGTTAATTGTACCAGAAATCGGTTCGGTTTTCTATCCCGGTAGGGCCGGATCTCCCGCAACCGGCGGAGAAAAAATCCTTTCCGCTCTGCCATATCCATCAGATCCCGCCGCCGGTCCCAGGGAAGGACCAGGGTGAAATTCCCCCCGGCTCCCAGGATCTCCCGGACACGGCTCATCAGCTCCGACAGGCTCAGGCTGTACTCACTTTTGGCGATGCGCAGTTCCTCCACCGGGCTGATCTTCCCGCGGCAGAGCGGGAAAAAAGGGGGATTGGAAAAAACCTCCCGGGTTCCCGCAAACCGCCCGAAGATCTCCCGGAAATCTCCTTCCCATACCCGCATGCGGCCCTCGAAACGGTTCCGGTCCCGGTTTCGCCGGGCCAGATCGGCCAGGGAGGGCTGGATCTCCACCGCATCGAGAAAGGGGTATTTCTCCTGGCAGATCAGCAGGAGGGATATAATCCCGCACCCGGTGCCGATCTCCAGGGCCCGGTGGGACGAGGGGAGAATGAAATCGGCCAGGATGGGGGCATCCACGGAAAAACGGTATCCCCGCCGGTTCTGCAGCACCCGGATCCGGCCCCGGTAAAAGGCATCCTCGGTTACCGGGGGGAGCGGACTGGAAGGACCCATGGGGCGACTCCGATCACCGACCGGACAGGTGCCGGTGGATCATCCCCAGCAGGGTATTGATGCTCCGTTCCCGGACCTTTTTCCGGTCACCCGGGAAAACCCTGTGGATTCCGACCTCCTCATCAGCAGCCGACAGGTGCATGAACACCAGCCCCACCGGTTTTCCGGCGGTGGCCCCTGCGGGGCCGGCGATCCCGGTCACTGAAATTCCCAGGTCGGTTCCCAGCAGTTTTTTCACCCCTCCTGCCATCTCCCGGGCGCATTCCGGGGAAACCGCTCCCTTCTTTTGCAGGGTTTCCTCCGAAACCCCCAGCAGATGCCGCTTGACCTCATCGGAGTAGGCGATCACCCCCCCGGCGAAGGTTTGGGAACTGCCGGGCACCCCGGTCAGGCGCTTTCCCAGTCCTCCCCCGGTACAGCTCTCTGCCACCCCCAGGCTTAATCCCCGTCGGACCAGGGCCTCTACCACGTGTTGGGCCAGGGAAACGTCCTGATCGGTAATAAAAAATTCCTTCAATTCTTCCCGGATCCGATCGGCGAGGTCATCGGTTTCCCGGCGCATCTCGTCGGGATCTTCCCTGGTCCGGCCCAAAAGCTGGACTTCAATCAGGCCGGGACGGGAGAGGATGGTGGTGTCCACCCGGCGGGAAGATTGCACCCGTTCGGAAATTCTCATGTCCAGTTCGGATTCGGGGATATCCACGAATTTGAGGGTTTTGGAGTAGATGGAAAATCTGCACCGGGGAGCGATCCGGTCCCGGAGAACCCGTTCAAACATGGGGATCATCTCCCCCGGGGGTCCGGGCAGCAACAGGATCTGACAGGGCCGATGGGGAATGAACATCCCCGGGGCAGAGCCGTTGGGGTTATCGATCACCTCCGCCCCTTCGATAACGAAGGCCTGCCGTTTGTTGTTATCGGAAATTTTCCGCCGGAACCGGCCCAGCCGCTCAAAGATCTGTTCTTCCACGTCCTCGCGGTAGACCAGCTTTCTCTGCAGGGCATCGGCCAGGGACTCCCGGGTCAAATCGTCCTCGGTGGGTCCCAGTCCCCCGGTAATGATCAGCCACTGGGATTTTTTTACCGCCTTTTTTAAAATCCACACCAGGTTCTCCCGGTCATCCCCCAGAATAAAACGGGCCTCGGTCAGGATACCGTATTCCAGCAGGCGGCGACAGATATGGGTGGTATTGGTCTCCCGCCGGTCCTGAGTCAAAAACTCGCTGCCCACGGCGATCAAGATGGCTCTCACAGATTCCTCCTGCCGGTGATTTCCGGTCTCCCGGCGGTCAGAGCTGGTTCAATTCTTCCAGGTTGGCGATATTGACCACCTCGATCCGGCGGTCCAACTCCCGGGCGGTCCGCTTAATCAACCCGGACAGCACCCGGCCGGAACCGATCTCGGCGAATTTTTCCACCCGCCGCTCCTCCAGAAAGAGCGACATGGTCTGGTACCAGCGCACCGGGCGGGACACCTGATCCTTGAGAGACTGGCGGGCTCTTTTGCCGTCGGTCATCTCCCGCGCCGTGACATTGCTGATCACCGGGAAGACGGGATCCTGGAATTCGGTGTTGTCCAGGTCCACCGCCAGTTTCTCCTGGGCGGGCATCATCAACCGGGAATGAAAGGGAGCGGAAACGTTTAAAAAGACCGACCGCTTGGCATCGATGAGTTTCACGGCCCGTTCCACGGCCGCCGCTTCCCCGGAGATCACGATCTGGTTCCTGCTGTTGTGGTTGGCCACATCCACCACCCCGTCGATTTTCTCCAGGACATCGCTGACCGGGCCGATCTCGGGTCCGATCAGGGCCGCCATCCTGCCCTCTCCCACCGGCACCGCCTCCTGCATGTACCGGCCCCTCTTATGGACCAGCAGGACCGCGTCTTCGAATTTCAGGGTACCGGCGCAGAGCAGGGCGGAATATTCCCCCAGGCTGTGACCGGCGCCCAGGGCGGGCGTCTGGTCCAGCAAATGGTACAGTATGTAGGATACGGTCAACAGCGCCGGCTGGGTGTTGTGGGTCAGCTTGAGTTCTTCTTCGGGCCCCTCGAAACAGATCCGGGAAAAATGATACCCCAGGATCTCGTCGGCCTGACGGAAGATCCTTTTTCCAAATTCGGTTTTTTCATAGAGGTCCCGGCCCATCCCCACCTCCTGGGATCCCTGGCCGGGAAACAAGAATGCGGTATCTTTCATCATTGGTCACCTTACTCCATCGGTTTTTTCTTCCCTCGGCCCCTGCCCCCAGGTCCTTTGGTACCCCCTATCATATTACAAAATCCCCGACCCGTCAATGGAATCGCCCGCCACGGGAAAGACATGCCGGTTGACAAGCCGACCGGAAACCTGATAAAACCCTGGCGGGCAGACCGATGAAACCACTCGCCGGGATTGTTTTCGCACTCCTGCTGTTCTCCGGGATCCTCCCGGGGACCACCCCATTGCTTTCTCCACGGGCTGTAAAAACCCTGGTCATCAGCGGGGAATTCGGTTTCACCGGCCAGGCAGGCGATCTCTACGAACCTTCCGCCACCGTCACCTTCAGCCCGGCACTCTCCATTCTGGTGGCCCGGGGACTGGCGGTGGGGGCGGTCCTGGATATATCCGCCACCGGGATCCGGGATTACGGCGGCAGCACCACCCTGGCCTTTGGTCCGCAGGTCCTCTATTTTTTTTCTCCCCTTCAGCGACCGGAAAAAATTCCCGGCGGGATCTACCCTTTCCTGGGCGGGGGGGTCCGTTTTTACAGCGACTCGGCCACCAACGGCTTCCATTACGCCGCCACCGGTTACCAGATCCCCCTTTCCGCCGGCCTGGTGGTGATGGTCAGCCGCAACACCGGTCTTTTCATCCGGGCCTTCTACTCCCTGGAGCACCTGAAAAACGAGGATACCGGCGAAGGGTTCCAGGGCAACCGGTACGGACTGACCGCCGGTTTCGGCCTTTTCCGTTACCGCTGAGAAAGCAAGGGGAACGGTCAGGACCGGAATCGGTCCTGCAGTTTCTGATGGATTCTGCGCATGCACCGGCGGATCCTCCTGCGGCGTTCCCGGGGAATCCGGATCACCGTGGTATGGGCCAGCCGGTCGTGCATGGTCAATCCCTTTTTGTCCCACAGCACCTGGAAAAATCCGACGGCCAGGCAGAGGGTGGAGGCGGTATAGCCGTGGGCCCGCTCGAAACACTGGTACCAGCTCAGCCGTTCCTTTCCGTCCAGGTCGATGACCCGCAGCCGGAAAAACCGCTTGGCCGGCGTTCTCCCCTTCCTCCGGAAAAAAAACATGAAATAGAGATACCCCACGACAAACTCGAAGAAGATCTCCGGCATGCTGACCGCGATCATCACCTGACCCGTCTGGTCCAGAAGGGTATGGTATTCGCTTTTCAGCCCCTCCGCCGTCATTTTTTCCGCCAGGCGGTATTCATCCTCACCCAACCGGGGCTTCAACAGCCTGAGGGTGAAGGCCTTCACCCGCTCCTCGGTTTTCCCGTGAAAATCGACGGTGGTGGAAACCTCCTTACCCGCCCGGATCGCCCGGAAGGTATCGGATACCGGCCCCCCTGTTCCCCCCGCGAATCCAATCAATTCCAGCATCAGCAGATACAGAATGACCGACAGAAAGAACATGATGACCACATCCAGCCCGAATGCCAGTCCCCGGCGCAGGAATCCGGCCTGCTGCGGATGGATTTTTCTCCGTTTCAGGAATTTGCCGTGTTTGTTCCCTGATTCATTCGCCATGGCCTTTTCACCGGGCTGAGGGATTCCCTTTTTATCTTTACCATGCATTAACCAAGATAAAATAAGATCCATTTTTTGTCAATAATTCCCAGCCGGATCCACCCCTTCCCGGGCGGCCGTAAAATCTCCAAGTGCCGCTGAAAGCAGGCATCCGTCCGACAGTTGCACCCAATCCCCGGATCCTCCTGTAAAACGACCCCCTGGGAAAAAAAAGGTACAAAAACGGGGGAAAACAGGTTATAATAAGGATAGAGATAGATAACCGATATCCAACAGGAAGATACGATGCGTTATAAAAAACCGGTGATCATCGATCTGAGTGCAGGAGCACGGAGCGTAAAGGGACAGCAGGTGGTGCCCACCGGCTGTCACAGCGGTGGAGCGGCCGGCAGCCCCAGCGAGCAATGCGCCGCCGGGGCCATTGCCGATTGGAGCGGCCCGGTATGCGAGACCGGCAGCAGTCCTGACCAGGGCGATTGCCTCGGCGGAGCCGGCGCCTATTACTGCGAATCGGGCAGCAGCGGCCCCAGCGATCCCGACGGCTGTCGCACCGGCCCCTACGTGTAATATCCTGTTTCCCCGGCGGGCAGGAAAAAACGTCAGAAATGAAATCGGAAGACCGCCCCGCAGCCGACCCCCAGGTGGTGGTACGGCCGGAATTTGAGGACTGGGGGCTGCTCTTCCATCCCCGCACCGGGGAGGTGATGGGAACCAACGCGGTGGGAATGGCCATATTCAGGTTACTCGACGGACGCGCCACTGTGGAAGAAATTGCCCGGAAAATCCAACTGCGATTCGAGGATTCGCCGGATACCGTTCTGACCGATACCCTGACTTTCCTGAAGGCTCTGCGGCGTAAGATGATGGTGACCCTGAACCGCCCATCGACATCGGAATGAACCGGGATACCCTCATCGGAAATTCCGGTCACCGGGTCATGGGATCTCCCCGTCGGGTGGAAATCGATCTGACCTCCCGGTGCAATCTTCGCTGCCGTTACTGTTACTTTTACGATCACCCGGAAATTCCCTACAAGGACCTGCCCGCCACCGAGTGGCGGCGTTTTTTTTCCGAGCTGGGGGACCTGGCGGTACTGAATGTGGTACTGGCCGGGGGTGAACCCTTCCTGCGGCAGGACCTGCCCGCCATTATCACCGGGATCGTTCGCAACCGGATGCGCTATGCCCTGCTGTCCAACGGCACCCTCATCAGCCGGGATACGGCGGCCTTCATCGCCCGGACCGGTCATTGCGATTACGTCCAGGTCTCGATCGACGGCTCCGGGCCCCGGGCCCATGATGCGGGCCGGGAAGCGGGCAGTTTCCAGGCCGCCGTCAGGGGAATCAGGATCCTCCAGGAACAGGGCATCCGGGTCACCGCCCGGGTGACGATCCATCGTCATAACCTGCATGACCTGGAGGCCACCGTGAAACTGCTGCTGGACCGGCTGGGCCTGGAGACCGTGGGAACCAACTCGGTGGAATACCTGGGAACCGGACGCCGAAACAGCCGGGAATTGATGCTCAATACACGAGACCGTCAAGAGGCCATGGAAACGCTGCAAAAGTTGCGTCGGAAATACCGGGGCCGCATCGTCGCGTCCGCGGGCCCCCTGTACGACCTGCGTACCTGGACCCGGATGGAAGCGGCAAGGGCAGCCGGCGCCCCTCCCTTTTCCCGAGGCGGCCGTCTGACCGCCTGCGGTTCCCCCTTCAACAAAATCGCCGTCCGGTCAGACGGCGTCATCATCCCCTGCAGCCTGCTGCCCCATGTCGAACTGGGTCGGATCAATCAGGATGCCCTGAAGGATATCTGGCTTTCCCATCCCGAACTGAATGCACTCCGGCAAAGGCGGGAAATCCCCCTGGACCGCTTTGAATTCTGTTCCGGCTGTGAGTACCTTCCCTACTGCACCGGCAACTGTCCGGCTTCGGCCTGCAACCGGACCGGGAAAATCGATCATCCCAACCCGGATGCCTGCCTGCGCCGCTACCTGGAATCGGGCGGCCAGATCCCTCAGCTGTAAGGATGAACTCCCCTGCCAGAGATTGCTACCTGCTGACCTTCGCCGACGAGACCCGTTTGTGTCTCTGTCCCCAGGACCGCGACGCCGGGGAAGTGGTCTCGATATTGGCCGGAGCGGCGGGTCTGGAACCTGCCGTCGAGCCCGGG
>Ga0180433_10002160_pt1 | contig 31091 bp, 28 predicted proteins | sample SS_ome_8_FD_132980 | JGI IMG/M metagenome (GOLD analysis project Ga0180433, IMG submission 132980) | Hypersaline lake sediment archaeal communities from the Salton Sea, California, USA - SS_1_D_1 metaG | ecosystem: Environmental > Aquatic > Non-marine Saline and Alkaline > Hypersaline >... | reverse complement strand
TATGTTGAACCCAAAAACTGCTGTTTTAAAACAGTAGATGGATGCATAATTTGGGTTCAACAGCTGTTGCCTCACCAAGAAAACCGCTGGCTTTAGCCAGCGGATGTCTGGAGGCAACATTATGGAACCTATTCCTTGAAGGGATTATCCCGAATCGTTCGTACAGATGGATGAAGTTGTCAACCATGCCTTTGGCCAGCTGGGTTTTTCCGGCTTCAAGCAGGCCAATTACAATGAAATAGCTGTCCCAGTAGAACTGGTCATTCTTGAACAGCACGCTGTTGGGTGCAACATACCTGTGCGGCAGGCCTATGTGTATCTTCTTATCCCTTGGAAAACTGAAGGTTATCCTGTCCCAGTATCTGTCAATGTATCTCAAGCATCTGTTGAGCCCCGCAACCGTAGAAACCATAACAATCTAAATTATATTATTGTGTCATAGATAAAGGGCGAGTCATTTGTTCATTTATCACTTGTACGCTTCTATCTCTTTTTTGACCTGCTCTATGAATTTATCTGGCTTTACGCCGAACTTGACTTTCTTTTCGCCGCGGGTCCTGACAGCAATAGTGCGTGCCTTCTCTTCCTTGTCGCCCACAACGATCATGTAAGGCAATTTCTGCAGCTCGGCTTCCCTTACCTTATGGTCAACTGTGCTGCTGCCCAGGTCTGTGTCAACCCTGATGCATGCGCTGGCCAGCTGGTCGGCTACCTTCTGGGCTGCCTTGACGTTCCTGTCAGTGAACGACATTACCCTGGCTTGCACCGGCGAAAGCCAGACAGGCAGGCTGCCGTTCAAATGCTCCAGCAGGATGCCTATGAACCGCTCCATGGCACCGTAAACAACGCGATGTATCATGACCGGCGTGTGGTCATGGTTGTCCTCGCCCTTGTATGTCAGCTCAAACCGCTCAGCCATCTGGAAGTCCAGCTGGATGGTGGCCAGCTGCCATGAACGGCCAAGGCTGTCCTTGATGTGGAAGTCTATCTTCGGCCCGTAGAACGCGCCATCACCCTTGTTAATCTTATACTTCATCTTCATACCAACCAATGCCTTCTGCAGCAATGCCTCGGCCTTGTCCCATTTCTTCTTCTCTCCCATGAACTTGGATGGCCTTGTTGACAGCTCAACATCATACCTGAAGCCGAATATCTTGTATACCTTATCCGTTAGCTGCATTATCTGCCTGATCTCATCCTCCATCTGCTTCTCTGTGCAGAATATGTGTGCATCGTCCTGGGTGAACCGTACCAGCCTGAACAGCCCGGCCAGCACGCCTGAAAGCTCCTTTCGGTGCACAACGCCCATCTCAGCGATGCGGAGAGGCAGATCCCTGTAGCTTATTGGCTTTGACTTGTAGACGATCATTGCACCGGGACAGTTCATGGGCTTGACCGCGAACGGCCTGTTCTCAAACGCTGTCAGGAACATGTTGTCCTTGTAATGCTCCCAGTGTCCGGAAATGCGCCAAAGCTTGTTGTCCATGACCTGGGGGGTTGCTATCTCGACATAGCCGGCTTCCGCGTGCAGCTTCTTCCATAGCTTCAACAGCTCTTCCCATATGACCAGACCCTTCGGATGCCAGAATGCCATGCCCGGAGCAACTTCGCTAAAGCTGAACAGCTCCATCTGCTGGCCAAGTATGCGGTGGTCGTTGGGCTTCAGCTTCTCCCTGTCCAAACGGGACTTGGCGATATCCCTGAGGACCTGCCTGTAGTTCACGTCATCATCCTGGTCCTGGGATATCTCTGCAGCATCCTGGGTATCGCGCTTTACCCTGCCTTTCGGGCCGATATCCCGGCTAAGCTCTGACAACGGATGGCCCTTGCATTTGATGTCAAACGCCTTGTACCAGCCGAACGGCGCGCGCTGGACTGAGAACTTGGCTTTCAGCAGCTTTTCCGTTCCCTTCAGGACAGCAAGCGCAGTGTCCGGGCTTGAAAGGTTTGAAGAAAGATGTGCGTAGGGATAGAGCACTATATTCTTTGCCTTGACCTGGCCCGCGACATTGGCCACCTCAGCCGCGACCTGCTTGGCCACGCCGGCCGGATTCTGCTCATCGCTGTGCTCAACGGCAGATAGGACTACCAAGGCCTCTTTAACCTTAACAGGCCCTTTCTTGGCCTCCTCGGCCTGCTTGATTGCCTTCTTCTTCGGCTCCCACTCTACAAAGTCTGTATGCAGCAACAATATCTTCATTCCATCACTCTTTTAACTTATTATCGGCTTCTTAATTTAAATGCTCCCAGCAGCGCCTGCATGCTCAGTCTGTTCGATGTTTTCTCTGTAAAACCTGCAATGCGGATCCATATCGCATATTCCAACAACACCGAACGCTCCACAATCCCGGATATTTTCTGGTTCGCGGTATTTTTTCATGCATTCCGGCTGGAACTGCCCGTTGCCTTTACCTGACATGCGCATGTAGAAGTCGCATCTGGGGTCCCTTCTGCATACGCCTTCGACGTCGTATGACGCGCACGCCCCTATCTGCATATTGTCTTTGAACCAAAAGGCATCCATCATGCATGTGTGGCCGTTGGCTCTCAAATTCACGTTCTCTTTCCTGTCGCCAGTTCCGTTTTCCATAATCTTCCCTCCTTTCAGTCCCCTTAGCCAGTAACCGGAGAGAAACCGAATCAACATAGATTCGACAAGCCGAATAAATCCAAAGTAAAAACAGTTCGTCCCCGGCAAGACCAATGGCTAAGTGAATCACTTAGTCTTCATTGTCTTGGTCATTGCGTGCAGGGACATAATAAAGTATTAAAACACCAGATATAAAAGCTTTACAAAAGGGACATGACTGCTTATATGGTCTGAACAAAGCAGTCTATCCATACAATAGCCCTGTAGTCTAGAAGTTTGCTGCAGTTTGCTGCAGTTTGCTGGTGGATGGTCAAGGATACTCGGCTCTGGACCGGGTGACCCAGGAGCAATTGACCTTGGGGGTCTTTTGCTGGGAATTCGAATCCTGGCGGGGCTATCTATTTATATTATTAAGTGCACAATCATTCTACATGAGCAATGCCTATTATGTGCAGAATGGTAGCTGGTTCTTTTTTAGCTGCTAGAATGCATTGGCAACTGCTCGCTAGTTTTTGAATTTTTGTTCGGGCTTGGCATAGCTCGAGTTCTGGTGTGGATTCAGCGGGCAGCCAAAGCTCTATCGAGCTTAACAGAGGATTGATGTGGAGGATTGATGAAATGGCTGAATGGCATGAGATAGCGGAAAGTGAAAAGCAGGGGTACCTGCTTAAGCGAGCAGGAGAGCTGGCAGCAAGCTATGGTGGGGATGTCAGGCAGGCCCAGGAGGCGCTGTGCGCGATCTGGGGCTGGGACATGAATGGCTTGAAAAGCGGATTGAGGGTTGGCCTGCTCGGACCAGACGGGACTTTCACGGCTGCTGCAGGTTACAACAATGCGAATAGGCGCGGTTATGAAATAAGGCCGGTGTGGTGCAAGGACATAACAGGATGCTTCGAATCGGTCCTGGAAAGAAGCTCTGATATCGCATGCGTGCCCATAGTCAATTCTACTTCAAGCGCGTACCAGGTGAATGAGACCATGCTATGCCTGAGGGATTACCATGAAAAGGGCATCAGGGTTTATGATGAAGAAGTCGTGCCAATAGCAATGCAGCTTGCAGCACTGCCTGGAGTGGGCCTGGATGACATAAAGACGGTCTCATCAAAGGACAAGGCGATTCAGCAGTGTAATGGCCTGGCAGAAACACTGGGCCATGGATATGAAGAGCTGCCAACCACATCCACTGCAGCTGCCGCCGAGACGCTGGTCAAAGACCATGCAATGGACAGGGCGGTAATAGTGCCGGAAAGGGCAGCGGAGCTGTACGGGCTGGATATACTTGCAAGGGATGTCCATGACAACAAATCCAACCATACACGGTTCCATGTAATTGCAAATGAAGACCACCCCAAAACAGGGGATGATGCAACGAAAATCATGTTTGAATATAACGATGTTGGAAGGCCGGGCCTGCTGCACGAAGTGACAGGCGTCATTTATGACATCAACATGAGGTACCTGCAGCTGTTGCCTGTGAACGGCAGCCTTCGCAGGGTAAGCTTCTTCATCGACCTTGAAGGCCATAGAACAGACCCAAAGCTTTCATCAGTCATAGACAGCATACGAAGCATGGATTGCATAAGCAGGGTGGACGTGACGGGGTCATATCCTGTGTATCCACACGAAGAATAGGCTTATGTTACCCTTAAAAGATTTCCATATAAAGTCTTAATATGAATAGTCAGGATAATATTGTTATAGAACACAGGTGCCCAAGATTGAGTGGAAGCATATGTTCTGCTACAGGTGAAACAGCGCCAGGCGTGTTGTGTAATATGAGTCCGTATTATCACATGAGGTGTGGGCTTTATTTTAATGATGAGTTGGATGAAAATCGACCAGAAAGGGATATAACCGATAGAACTGATAGTTGATAGAACGGATAGAACTATTTCTTAATCTCCTCGGCCAGGACCTTCATGACCAGATGGCCGGATGCGCGTCCCCTAACCTCTTTCATGACCAGGCCCATGAGTGCCTGCTCAGGCCGTGAGTGGGACAGTGCCTGCGGATTCTTTGCAATGACGTCCTTGACGATCTTGCGCACGTCGTCCTCGCCAAAGCTGCTTGTCTTTATCTCAAACTTCTTGCCTTTTGCAATGTCGACCAACAAATCCATGACTTTATTCTTATCTATTTTTCCACTATCAAGTGCCTTGAATATGGCTATCATATGCTCCTTTGTTATCATGCTTGGGTCAGAGCCCCTATACTCTCTGAGAATGACCCTATTATAAGAGATTAAGATATTACCCAAGAAAGCAGGCTTAACGTTCTTGAGCTTTGACAGCTCATTGAATAGTTCCATTGACATTGGATTCTTTGCAATGCTATTTGCAAGGTTTGGTGCCAATCCCAGTTTTTCGATCTGGGTGGCCTTGTCGGAGATGAGCTCTGGTAAGCCCTTCCTTAGCTCTTTTAGCCTGCTGGCTGGGACTTCGATTGGTGGGATATCTGTTTCAGGATACATCCTTGCTGCGCCTGGTAATGGGCGCAGGAACTTGGTTGAGCCGTCTGCGAGGGCTTTCCTTACGTCACGGCTGACCTTGCTTTTCCTTGATATGCGCTCATGCTGGCGCCTTATTTCGTTGTCAATAAGCTTTGGTATGAGCTTGAGCTCCTGCACGCCCTTTATCTCCACGCGGCTGCCGCCCCTGATACTGACATTAACGTCCTGTCTGATCGTGCCTATGCCTCTTTTCACCCGTCCGGTGCTGCGCAGAACCATGCCAATCTTTTCAGCAACCTCGCGGGCTTCTTCTGGGTTTGGTATGTTGCATGTTGTGCCGATTTCTACCAGCGGGACTCCGAGCCTGTTTAAGCCGAAATCAGTGCCGCCCTTGGCCTTTTTGTCCATGATCTGGCAGGCATCCTCCTCAACGCATACATTGGTTATGCCCACCTTGCCGAAGTTCGTTTCCAGCCATCCGTTCATGCCCACAAGGGCTGTTCTTTGAAAAGAAGATACTGCACTCCCATCTAAAACCATTTTTCTCATAACTTGTATTTCTTCAGGGATCTCACAGTTCAACATAAGGGCTATTTTCAAACCTATATCAAGAGCTTCTGGATTCATTGGGTGAACCGGTTCTTCATCAAGTTCTACTTCACATGTTTCGTTCAGATAAACAAAGTAGCGAAAAGTTTTGTTTTTCAGTGTCTCATATTTAGCTGCCACGTCAATTTCTCCCATCTCACCTGCAACTGGCCTCAGCTTTCTTGTGACTGAAAAAACAGGTTCTTTATCTTGCATGGCCGCACTACAATTGCAAAATAGTTTATGCTTAGTACTGAGCTGTTGGTGGATCTCCAGACCTACTAAAAGCCCAAGCTTTTTATAATCAATCAATAGTTACCCCTCCTTAACTTCGTTAGCTTATCAAAAATAATTAACTTTTGTGCATATAATAATATAGCCATATATTTTGGGATATAATCAAAAACGTTCTTATTCAAAATTTGACAGGCAAGTAATATTGCCGATAAAGGGACAGAGCTTTTTCCATTAACCCATTCGCACATATAATTGCTTTTATATTTAACAGTATACTCATTCACGAGCTGATCTATAAAATCTTTTTTGTAGTTATAATTGTTTCTGGCATCACGAATTAATGTTGAAATGTCATTACTTCTAAAAAATATTCTCGACAAGAGGGTTTTAATGGACAATATCCTTATTATCTTTCTTAGGAGCTCTTTGCTTAAGTAAGGATATAATTCAAAACATAATCTAATGACATCTTTGTGTTTGTAGATGCCTATAGAATATTCGGCTTTTTCTGAATTGTATATTTCACGTACGTTATAATTTAGGTTTTTAAAAAGATTAGAACAAGCATTAGCAAGTTCTTTATCAAAAACCTTAAACTCAAATCTTGGGGATACTAAAGATGGTTTTCCATGACTCCTAATGCCATGAAAAGAACCTTCTGTTTCACAAAAAGATGTTAATATTTTTAATTTTTCTTCCTTTGAATATTTCATCAGATTTAGTTTTTTATCTTCGATTAAACTGTTCGTTTTATAACCAATTGGTACATTATAAACTATACTGAAAATCGCCCTTAAAGGAGATGAACTGATAATCAGTCGTAATCCATTCCATTTATTACCTTCATACAACACTAATGATGTTGGTTTCATTCTGAATATTTCTATAAAAAGCCTTTTCAGGTTCATTAGTCTTTCTTTTTGTCTTTTTAATTGATTGATTTCGATATGTGTGCAACCAATTTCAAGATGTCCTTCTGTTTTTATCCAGTTTAATATTATTTCCAAATCTTTGGATCTTTCTTGATTAAAATAGACTCTTCCAGATTTATTTGTTTTTCCGCAAATAAAATGATTCGAAATAATTGATGTGTAATCCTTTCCTAATATCTGTGCAGCTTTCATAATGGCTGATATGGGTACCGAATATTGTCGTTTTGTCCAGTCATAATAAATGTTTTTATTTTTGGGACCACAAAGATTTACAAAGGCTTCCTCACCTCCACAAATTTTAACAGCATCCATTAATATTGATTTTACATCTTTCCCTTCAACATATACAGGGGGAAAATGCACCTTTGGATTAAAAGTTCTTCCATTAGGCTGCGTACGTTCCAATCTTGTACCATGTAAGCATAACCAGATATTTTGATATTGAATCGGGATTTCAATATATTTTTCATTTATTTTGCACGCAGCTTCAATAAACCAAATTGGTATATTATTTTTTGAATTTAGATATCCACGAATCGCTTTTTCATTGATTTTATGTTTTTTCGTTAAACCATTTTCTAACGCAAATTCTATGGCTTTTTTAGGTCTATCAGCAGGCTCTACCCAATAAGGACTACCTTTCATTGTTAATTTCATTTTCTTTTTCCTTTTAATTTATACAGATTAACCAACCCCGAAACAGACAACACCTCTTCAACCTCATTAATCATGTACTGTGTCAAATATACATGAACACACGATTTGCTAATCCCACTCTGCCTTGCTATCTCCCTTATCCAAACTCCTCGTGGGTTTTTATTTAGAATAGCGCGAATTTTGCTGGTTATTTCTTTGTTTGGTGCCTTTGTTCTTCCCATATTTTATATGGACATTTGTCCTTATAAAGTTAACGGTTAATGTGGTGCGATATTATAGAGAAAATCAATGTTTAATAGAAATGAAATCAATACAAGAACGTCCCTGCCAGCGTGCGGCTAGTGATTTCGCCGGCATAATTAGTGAGCATCATTTCCCTGACTTTTTCGGGTGACTTTGCCACATCATTGTGGCCCAGCACCCAACCCAGCTTGATGTAGGCCACTTCCGACAGCATGTCGCCGCCAGGTATGGCGCCGGTTTCCTTGTAAAGCGTGCGCAGGTTGGAGTAGACGTTCGGGTTGATGCGGCCGTATATGGTCTGCGGTGCAGTGACGAATGGTATGCCTGTTCCTGATTTGGAGTGCTTCTTGATTGTTGGTATCCATGAAAGCTTTCCGTTGGTCGGGACATGGCCCAGGCCGCCGGCCTCTATCACAAAGCCCTTGTAGCCCTTGCTTACATAATAATCGATTATGGACGGGTCGCTTCCGGGGTATGCCTTGAGCAGTGCGACCTTAGGATCGAATGCTGTGTCCAGCTTAACCTTGCCCTTATCATTCCGCTTGTTGTGATTATAATTCCTTACCTTGGTCTTGCCATCCGGCCAGATATGGGCAAGCGGGTATTCGTTTATGGGTCTGAAGGCATCACGACGCTGGGTGTTCATTTTCCTTACATGAGTTCCACGGCTGAACATGCAGTAGTCATCATTCATCCTTCCGTGCATGCATATGCCCACCTCTGCGATATTGCCTATTGCAGCATGTGATGCGCAGATGAGGTTCATTCCACCATCGCTGCTCCCCCTGTCGGTTGAGCGCTGGCTGCCGACCAAGACAACAGGCTTGGTGAGGTCGCGGAGGAAGAATGAAAGGGCAGCGGCTGTCATGTGCAGGAAGTCAGTGCCGTGCGTGACCAGCACGCCCTTGTCGCCTGCATTGAGCCTTTTTGCAGTGATTTCTGCAATTTTTATCCAGTCCGCTGGCTCCATGTCCTCGGACATCTTGGTGAACGGCTTTTCTATGGATTTCACATTGACTATCCTGCCCATTTCCGGGACATTGTGCAGGAATTCCTTTGGGTCTTCTAAGGCTTTAACACCGCCTGTCTTGTAGTCTATGCGCGAGGCAATGGTGCCGCCGACTGAGATGATTGAGATGGGCGGGTTCTTGGGGTTGAACTTGATCTTCATGGCACTCTTGCTGGTCTTCCCCAGTTCATAGCCTTCCTGCTGGCCGATTGCCTTGGGCTCCTTGGTCTTGGATTTCACTATTCCCGCATTCTTGAACTTAATGCCCACGTTATAGCCATTGTCCAGCTTGATGACCAGGGTCTCGGGGTCGCCTGCACCAGTTTGGGGCATTAACAGGCCCTCAGTCTGCCTACCCAGCTTCTTTACCACGACGCGGTCGCCTACCTTTATTTTGCGCTGCTTCAGAGCCTTTTCCACCTTTTCAGAATACATGATATAATATTCACGGCAAGTATTTTAATAACAGGCTTAAAATATAATCATGGTCGATAAAAACAGTGGTGAAATAACGGTTAACATGTCCGTTGGGGATGCGCTGGCAAAGATAAAGAATAATGTGAACAAAGACTGGGATCTACTGTTCCAAAACACAACAGGGAATGAGGCTGAGCTGCTTTACTTGTCTGGTATGTTCAGCGGGGCAGGCGTTCTTGCACTTTTTACACACGGCGCTAGGAAATCGATCGTATTCATAAAAATGATTGGTGGCGACAAAGGAACGAAGATAATCATAATAACCGGCGGCAGCGAGACATTCATTGGTGCTGATTGGGGCAGGTACAAGAAGATTATTCAGCATATTATTGGGATACTACAAAAATAGCTTGTTTATGCTTGTTTATTATTCACATGGCTTATCTATCTTTTGCCTTCGTCTTTCGTACTTGCCATCAAGGGCTTCTGTGGAGAGGAAGGCGTCAACCATTCTCTCAGCCTCGCTGGCCTGGACAAATTCACTGCCCATTACAAGTATATTCATGCCGTTGTGAGACCTTGCCTTTTCAACCTCTTTGGCATTTCTACATTCAATTGCCCTAATTCCACTGTACCTGTTCGCAGCTATGCACATCCCCCCTCCGGTTGTGCAGAATAGGATTCCCATCTCATATTCGCCTTTGCTTACGGCAGATGCGACAAGGTGTGCAAAATCAGTGAAGTCGTCTACTGGGTCAAGCCTGTCGTTGCCCATGTCCTTGACTTCATGCCTATGCCTTTGCAAACCCATTTTTTCAAGATACGACTTGACCTTCTCCTTCAGCTCAACCCCGCCATGGTCTGCGCCTAGTGCTATTTTCATGACATTCACAACAAGTTTTTGTATGTTATTTTTTTAAGGCTTTATGCTTGTAAAGCTGGGCCAGGTGCGCCAGATAGCCAAGGATTTCAGACTTGCCAAGCTTGCTCTGGCCGCGAGCGCGGTCAGCGAATGTTATGGGGACTTCGATTGTTGTTTTGTAGCGGCCCTTCACCAGGATCTCAAGGAGGGTCTTGAACCCCTTGCTCCGGAACTCAATCCCTTTTATGGCACTGTGCCGGAAAAAGAAGAAGCCCGAAACCGAATCCTTTACAGGGCTTATTGGACGTGCAAGGGTCATTGCCACCCACGACATTATCCTCCTCTTCAGCGGCCAGCCATTTTTTATGCCGCCCCCACCGGCATATTTGCTGCCCACTGTTATGTCTGCATTGCCGTCCAGTATGGGCCTTATGAGCTCCGGCAGCTTCTCCGGGGGATGGGACAAATCAGCGTCCATGCATCCAATAACATCGGCCCTTGCATGACTGAAGCCATCTACATCAGCCTGTATCAAGCCTTGCTTCTTTTTTCTTTCAATGACCCTCACCGGATACTTGCCTGTCTTTGCCATCCGCCTGGCTATCCCCGATGTACTGTCCGGGGAATTGTCGTCAACAACAATGATTTCCTCGTCTATTTTTGCTTTATTTAGAGCCTCGTGTATCCTTGGTATGATTTTCGGAATGTTTTCGGCTTCGTTGTAGGTGGCTACAATAACAGACACCGCTGGCCTTTTCATGAGGAATAATTCGCATGATGATTTAAACGTTTTAATCTACCAAAACCAAACAAATCTATAGTAGGGGTGCTATGGGAGATGGATGCGGAAGATCTGCTCAGGGATTCGGATGAGACCTCCGAAAGCGAGGAAGAAGAAAAGGCAAAGAAGGCCAGAAAGGAGAGGTTTACTATGATTAATAAGGCTAGGCGGGGAGGAAGCAAGGAATCAAGGGACTATGTAGAGGTAGGCAGGGATGCGCGGGTTGGGGTGAAGAGGAATGGTGTGATTGAACTCAAGCAAAAAAACAGAGGCATATCCAAGCAGACCGAAGGCGGTGGCCCAACTGATGGATCGGGCATAGCCCTCAGGCTGAGGGATGAGGAAGAAGGCGGAGATCAAGCTGAGGCTGCCAAGCCTGGGAGGAAAGAGAAGCCAGCGGAGAAGGCGGATGTAAAGGAAGTTCCTGAACGGGCAGATGAAGTCAAACCCGCAAAAATGGTTGAGGATGTTAAGGGTGACAAACAGGTCAAGAAGGAGATAACATCGCTGGATCTGCGCTTCCTTGTGAGGGAGATAAGGCAGAGGCTTGCAGGAGGCGTCTTCAGGAAGATATACCAGTATGGCGGAAGGGACACCAAGCAGATGATATTTGGCTTTTTCATACCAGCGAAGAGGGTTGGGCGGGGTACTCTCTTTGAGCCCACTGGGAAGGGGGCAGGCCAGATGGGACAGGGCGGTGCAAAGGGGAAGGATGTGCTGCTTTACGTGGACAACCGCAAGCTTTTCCTTACGACCAAGAAGGAGCCGGCCCCGCAGGAGCCCGCCTCATTCTGCATGTTCCTGCGCAAGCACCTGATGGGGAAGAGGATAAAGGACGTGGTGCAGCACGGCTTTGACAGGATAATAGAGCTGCACACGCAGGACAACATAGTCATTTTCGAGCTCTTTTCAAAGGGCAATGTCATCCTCTGCGACAGCTCGTATAACATAATAATGCCCATGGAGATACAGAAATGGAGGCATAGGGAAGTCAAGCCAAAGCAGCCATACCACTTCCCACCGAGCCAGAACGATCCTTTCAGTATGAGCCCTGGCCCCTTTTATCGCACAATCACAAAATCGGATAAGAATGTGATTGCAACGCTTGCCACATTGCTTGCGCTGGGACCGGTTTACGCAAAGGAGATTTGCAATCGTGCCGGTGTGGATGGCACGAAAGCCGCCAATTCTGTAACAGCCGCAGAGGCTTCTAAGCTGCAGGACGTCCTGCTGCAGCTTGACAACACAGAGCCAGAGCCATGCGTATATTCGAATATTGTGTCGCCCTTTCCCATGGCATCCATAAGCGAGAATCCTAAGATAGTGGGGAGTTTCTCCGATGCACTGGATGAGTTCTTTTCCTTCCAGATGCTTGAGATCAAAAAAGGGGATACCAAAAGGGTCATCGAGAAGGAGATAGAGAAGGTCGAAAGGATAGTGGACAAGCAGGCGGAGGCATCTAAGAAATGGACGCGCATAGCAGAGGATTCGAAGGTTAAAGCTGATATGATATACAACTACTACACGACTGTTGATGCGGTTATGAAGGGCATACAAAAGGCAAAGGATTCCGGGCTTTCTTGGCGGGATATAAAGCGGAAGATCAAGACTGAGCCGACGCCAGAGGCCGAGTCAATAAAGGAGATACGGGAGGGCGACAGAACCGTTGTCCTGGACCTCAGGGGCAAGGAGATTGAAGTGGACTTCACCAAGACCGCGGAGGAAAATGCGGCCAAGTATTATGAGGATGCAAAGTGGGCAAAGGGCAAGATAGCCGGTGCCATAGTCGCAATGGAGGAGACGGGGAAAAAGCTGGAAGATATCAGGGAGGGTGTTCAGGAAAAAGAACTTGGTCCGGTGCCCAAGCCCGGCCTGGATGCTGATGCGCAGCCAAAGGAGCAGGTTGGGGAGCAGCCCAAGTTGCCAGTCGGGCATGTTGAGGAAGACGGCGGGCAGGCTGACCAGATTACTGTAGCACCTAAGCCACCACAGCCAGCTGAAAAACCAAAGAAGATAAAGAAGCGCTGGTATGAATTCTATCGCTGGTTTGTGAGCTCGGACGGGCTGGTTGTCATTGCTGGCAAGAACGCCCAGCAGAACGAGAACATAATCAAGAAGCGGCTTGAACCAGGTGACCTGGTATTCCATTCGGACATACAGGGCGCCTCATTCGTAATCATAAAGTCGGGGGGCAAGACCATACAACAGGAGACCATAAGGGAAGCCTCAGAATTCGCTGCCGCCCATAGCAAGGCATGGGCAAAGGGCCTGGGTAAGGTCAATGTGTTCGCAGCCAAGCCTGAGCAGGTTTCAAAAGCCAATGAACAGGGTGCCAATGCACCCAAAGGGGCATTCTTCATAAACGGGGAAAGGTCGTGGTTCAAGGACGTTCCCATAAAACTGGCAATAGGCGTGTGGATAAACCGTGAGGAGAGCTGGGCAAAGATCATTGCAGGCCCGCTCATGCCGGTGCGAAAGCTGGCCAAATACTTTGTCACGCTTCGGCCCGGGTTCACTCGCTCACCTGAATTGGCTGCAAGCATAAAGCGCAACCTGCTGATGAAGGCCACGCCTGATGACAAGTATTTCATAGAGCAGGTCCCATTGGAAGACTTCCAGGGCCAGATCCCTTCTGGCATGAGCGACATGATCGAGGGCGCGGGGGATTTCTAATCAGCTATATTGATTTTCTTTTTTACTTTTTCGTAAAGTGGGTAAAAACAGCATTTTGCAATCTCAATGGTATCTTTGACCTCAAACAAATTCGGGGAATAGCCATAGTAATTTATGTTATGACGCAACCTTCTTAGATTATCTATAAGATTTATCGGCCTTTTGGTCCTCACTTTAAGCTTCATCAGCTCCTTTATTGGTGATACATGATCCTCTGATTCTATGCCCTTTGAAACCAGTAATGCATCACCAAGCATTCTGAAGTTCTCGTATATGTTTCTTATTATTGTTGCCGCCGACTCAATCGTGGGTTCTATTGATAGGGTGTATTTCATGTCTTTTTTTGATGCATTGAGTATGCTGACTGCATTTTTCTTGTCAGGAACCCTATACCTTATTGTCATGGTCTTACCTCAAGGAAGCCTTCAAGCACTATTCCATTAGCAATATTGGAAAACAGGTTCATATCAACCTTGTTTCTGCTGAAGATATGAAGGTTTACAACCACGTTTGTCCTGTATCCGAACTGTGGTAGTACACCAAGTTCGTATATTTTAATATCGTCATTACCTATAATCTCAACTGCGATATCGATATCACTCTCATCATCATCATCTCCCTTCCTATAACTTCCAAAAAGTGTTACCGAAATTGGGTTTGGTATAATCTCATGTATATCATTCAATATGCCGGATTCGTATATCATTTGGAGATTATAGCATATCTTTCTTGTTATGTTATATGGATAGCCAATATTACAGGAGATGCGCCAGGCCTTTCCTATAACCTCTTTGTTAAGGAAGCCCTCCTTTTCGAGTCTTTCGACAATCCTTTTCGCGGTAGTCTTGGATATATCAAGCTCGTCCGAAAGGTCACTTAATCCTATCTTTCTTTTAGGGAAAGAAAAAAACCATATCAGAGCCTTATTATATGCTTCATTGGTCTCAAGTATATCGGTTTTTTTCAGTTTTTTAGTTGCCATGTATATAGTAACATTCGGAACTATATAAGCTTTTCGGTAACCATATGGTAACGTGACATCCTCCCCCGAATAAATTCGGGGGCTTCCTAATTCAGGTACAGCACCCCATGATGAGCTTCCTGGTTTCTGACGTAATCGACTTGCGTCTGCAAGTCGGTTATTCCGGCTGTGTGTGAGTAGTATCCCCTGCTCCAGAAATGATGCCTTGGATACCTCAAGGCATACTTTCTCCTTGACTTGGAAGAGCTTCCTTGATGAAGCTCCTTTCAGCAGCTTCACTGCCTTTATGTCATCCATGCGCTTGGGCAGTGATGCGACCATGTGGATATGGTCGGGCATCACTGCCATCTCGATTATATTTATGCTGTGTCTATGGGCTGCTTGCCTTACGCAAGCGGCCACTATGTTGCGGTTCTCCAGCTTTCCCATCATCTTGTATCGGTACTTGGTGCACCACTCGAACACCCATATATTCCTGCCAACGCTGTGGCTGCTCCTAGCTAACTCGATCTGCAAAGAAATCACCTGAAAGTTTTTAAGTTCGCGAAACCTACAAGTAACTGTGTTAAAGCCTGTAACGGGGCAGGTTTCGCTCCCCGTTTTATTTTTTGTTTTCTGTCCAGAAATAATTGTTTATACAGCAAAACAATGACGGGAATTCATCTGCTGGCTAAAGCCATCAGATTTCTTCCGCCGTGCGACATTAAGTTACCATATGAACTTTTTCAGAACCATGTATATGTACATAATCGAAGGGGCAGGGATTTCTAGATCCAATATGATCCAATACCATAAACAATAATAAACAATAATAAACAATAATAAACAATAATAAACAATAATAAACAATAATAACAATTACTATCATGAAGCTTGCTTTTTTACTCGTGTTTGCTGTAGCAGTATTTTTTCTTGTTCCAGTCCTTGCAACAGCCCAGCCAGTATGCAATACTGGGGCTGACCAGCTGGCCAATGGCGGCAACTGCGACGGTGTGGTCAGCCTTACAGAGCTGCAAGACTACATCCAGCTGTGGTATGGGTGCTCATCCTGCTACCCGGACCTTTATGATGCGATTGGGGCCTGGTATGCCGGGCAGGAGCCTGTGCCGGTATGCGGCGACGGCACCTGCGATGCCGGAGAGGACTGCTCGTCATGCCCGCAGGACTGCGGGGAATGCGGGGAACCCGTCTGCGATCCCATACCTGGCTCAAACAATTATTATGTTGATGGTGAGGGATTGTGCGGGACATGTTCTGACAGCAATCCTGGGACAATAGATGAGCCCTGGTGTACGATAAGTTATGCTGTTGGTGGGAGTTCCGGAATCGGTCCTGGGGATACTATTTATGTTAGGGAAGGAACTTATAGAGAACAAGTTAATATTGGGGTAAGTGGAACTGCTGAAAATAGAATCGTTATTAGAAATTATCCTGATGAAACACCAGTAATTGACGGTTCTGTGCCTTTAACAGGATGGATAAAATGCACTAATGCTACAGAATGTGGTAATAATCCTAATTGGGAAAGTATATATTACACCTATTATGATATTCCTGATTATTTCACAGAAAAGGCAGTTTTGGCAAATCTTCATCAAGGTGATGAATTATTATTTTTATCACAGTATCCTTCTATGAGTGATCCTTTATTGCTTAATAGTATAAATGAGTATTTTGGTGTCAGCGGTTATGATGTTAGAAGAGATAGTGAATATTCATACCTGATTGATCCTAGATTGGATGCCGCAGGAAATAATTTAATTGGTTCTTACATATTTGTATGGGTATCTGGAAATAAGATTGAGCATAGGAAGATTATTGACTATAACTACTCCATATCAGAATTAAAATTTGAAAGAACAGTGAATGATTTTTATATCCCCACTAAGTACGATACAAGATATTCCATTATTAATAATTTTAATACATTAGTCTTTGAGAAACAAGGAGAATATTTTATTAATGAAACCGATGAACCTGATGGAACAAATAAGTTATATTTGTGGCCATATGACAACTTTAATCCATCTGGAAATAATATTTCAATATCTAATTTACAAACTGGAGTGGGAATTAACGGAGATTATATTACCTTGGATAGACTCAAGATACAGAAGCAGACTGGGGACCATCCAATTACTTCTTCGGGTAATGAGAAGGCAAACAGGCAAGGCATAATAATACAAAACAATGAAATTGCGAATTTCAAATGTGGGGGATGTCACGGCGTTTACTTAACCAAACAATCAAATTCTATTTTTAGAGATAATTATGTTCATGATTTTTCAGAGGCACGTGGTTTTGTAGCCACAGCTGGAAGTTCAAACATTTCAACCAAAAACAATATCTTTGAAAAAATTATGGCAACTTGTATTTATTATGCTGGGGGTGTGACTAATAGCGTAATTATTAACAACACAATTATTGGCGGGGGTGGGGGTGGAGCTCACGGAAATGGCATTACTGTTTATACCGGCTGTAGTGATATATTAATTGCTAATAATCGTGAATTTGATACTACTCCTTCAACTTTTGCTGATTCTGTTACTAATCTAATTATTTATAATAATGTCCTGGAATCTGGAATTATGAATTGGGAGGGCGTGGGCAAAGTATATTTATTCAATAACATTCTTGGAGTTTATGCTCCTAATACTGCAGATGTTACTTATAAAAATAATCTTATTGGGGTTAGTCCACTTCCTTTGAGTAAGGAAGAAGTATTTCAGAGACAAGATATCATTGATTTAGGGGAAGATATTTCCGGGGACATTTCAGAATTTGAAGTATTATTCCCTGAATATGATTTTTACAAAGATATTGAAGGAAATCCTCGTCCTTCTGGAAGTGGATGGGATGTTGGGCCTTGTGAATTCCAGTCAGGCTGCATCAATGCAGATGACTGCCCTGACCCACCAGCATGCCAGACTAACAAACAATGTGTTGACACTGTGTGTGTTTATGACGACGTAGCTGACGGCCAGCATGCATCATGCCCGGATGACAGTCTGTATTGCAACGGTAATGAGGCTTGCCAATCCGGTAGCTGCGTCAGCAGCGGCAATCCCTGTGCTGATGACGGATACTCCTGCACAACAGAGATATGCAATGAGACAGCACAAAGCTGCATCACTGATTATGACCATTTAGTATGCGAAGACGGCAACGAATGCACGGATGATTCCTGCATAGGCCCTGGTGGCGATGCAGTGACAGGATGCAACCATTCCTTCAATACAGGCCCATGCGATGACGGTGATTCTTGCACCAGCGGAGATAGGTGTTCATCAGGGGCTTGCCAGCCACAAGCCAACATAATCAGCTGCACAGATGATGACGGATGCTGTCCTTCGAGCTGTGGTGAAATCAATGATAGTGATTGTATTGGTTTGCCAACAGGCTACATATCCTGGTGGATGTTTGATGGTGATGTGAACGATGCGATCCCGGGTGGTAATAATGGCACGATCCGGGGTAATCCACAGTTCGTAGCAGGCAAGCAGGGGCAGGGCCTTGAACTCGACGGTGATGGGGATTATATTGATGTAAATGATTTTAACAATCCAGCCAGCATTACTGTTTCTGCTTGGGTTGCCTTTAGTGATACTGGCCCTTCATGGATTGCCAATAAGCGAGATGATGCAAATGATAAGCAATGGCAGCTATTTTATTGGGAAACTTTGAGAGCAGGGATATTTGACGGAACAGATGATGTGGGTGAGGCATCATATGATTTTATACCAACCTTGGGTTCATGGTATCATATCGCATTTACCAGTGATGGGATAAATGGTGGTAACATAAGACTTTTTTTGGATGGTACTGAGGTTGCTAATGATGCATTAACAGACGATATGAAATTAGGTTCAAGGGAGTTGGTGTTGGGTGCTGCTGCCTGGGGGAAAATCAGTTCTTTGAGTCTCAACGGCCTCATCGACAACCTAATGATCTACAACCGAGCCCTCTCCAGCCAGGAGATCCAGCAGATTTACGACTCGCAGAAATAGTTAGTGGCCGCTAAACCATCCCGTCAACAGCTTCCAGGAACTTTATGAGCATGTTCTTGGGGATTCGGGCGCCTGCGGCTCGCGGATGCCCACCACCTGAGCCGCCAACGGATTCAGCTGCATGCTCCATTATCTGGTTCAGCTGAATGCTTGGGTCGTCGGAGCGCTTGCGGGCTGTTATGTCCAGGTTGTCGCGTACAGAGTGGATGGAAAGGCCTATGGGCTTGTCGGTTATGGTTGCCGCGAAAAGGGCGGAAGGCCCGCGGAACCCGAAGCGGGGGAGGTCTTTGACATATCCCGCGTTGCCGAACGACTTTGCCCTGCGCTTTACTGACTTGTAAATCTCAAACTCACGTGTGACAGCTGATTTGGCCGCCTGTACAAGGCCATTGATATCAGACGGGTTCCTGCCCGACGCCAGCGTGGATATTATGCGGCGCTTTGCGTTGTATGTTGAAAACCGTTCCTCCTTTATGCCAAGTATTAACGTGGAAACTTCGAAGTAAATAGACCTTCTATCCCAGTTGCGCATGCGCTCGTGCACGAAATCCGTGTTTTCCGTGTAATCCCCGATGGCTCCATAGAGGGCTAGCCATACCCTTTCCATGGCTAGGGATTTCTGGAAATGCCTGTATATGATCTCTGACGCACTTGCTGCAGTGTCATGGGCATAGGTGCTGACCGCCTCGAGTATCTTGTCAATGCTTATTGTTTTTGGTATGACGTGGTGGTCGAAGTAGAGTATGGTAGACCTTTCCCCTATCTTTGAGAGCATGTTTACTATTTCCTTGGCATGCCTCTTGGTGATGGCTATGTCGCAGATTACCATGGTCTTGGGCCTGAAAGGCACTGCAGTCTCATGCAGGTCGTGGAGTAGGGATACGGGCTTGGTAAAGAACAGGCTGGCATTGGGGAATCTTGTCCGCGCCAGGGCTCCTGCACAGATGCCGTCACAGTCCGAATGCGTGAAGATCATGGTTTTCTGGCCTTTGTAGCCTTTTTGGATTTTCTGTTCCTGGGGCATGTTATTAATTTATCCTTGCTTGTTAATAAGATATTGTGATATTTTGGATCGACCGGCAATTTGTACAATCTGCGGGAAGGTGGCTAAACCAGCATACACATGCAAGCTCTGTGGAATGCTTGTCTGTTCAGATGACCTGCTACATGACAAGGGCATATGCAAGCGCTGCGCGGCCGGTAGAATGATCATGGACCACTGATTCTAGACCAGAATATGTTTAAAAGCTAGAAACAATATTATTCATTCAAAGTTGCATCCAAAGCCGGGATGGCCGAATGGTTAAAGCGCACGCCTGGAAATTTGTTTTGGTATATAGTTCCTGGTAAGCGTGTCCCCTTTTGGGGTTCAGGGTTCGAACGCGTTGCTGAAGCAAGCGCATTCAGCAAAGCTGAATATCCCTGTCCCGGCGTTTTTCTTATTTTCATAGTTTAGGTTATACTTATACTATACATATGTATATTGGTTTTTGTAATTCTTGGTTTTCGGGGTTTTCGGTATTTCAAGCTTATATTATACCTAAACTATACATATGTATATATGGATATCCAGAAAGGGTCAATACCCAAAGCCAAGCGGCTCCTTATACCTGTCAGCTTGCCCCACGCACTGGCCAGCGAGATAGATGAGCTGGTTTCAACAGGCAAGTTCGGTTCCAGGTCAGAGGCCATACGCTTCGGGGTAAGGCTGGTGTGCATGCTGGAAGGCAGGCTGCACCTCAAGGAACAGGACATGTATGCCGAGCTGCTAAGGGGTTAGCATAAGTGTTGCTGTCGGATTAATAGAATTGGGGGGACGGTTTTTGGCTCAACCCCACGTGCCTTCGAAGCCATGGACTACCTCGATTAGCTTTTTGATCAGTTTGTAGTGTCCCTGCTCCCAGTCCGCTAGCTTTTGAAAAAAGGCCTGGCCTTTGTCCGTCTTTAGTTCGTCCGCGAGGCCTCTGTAGAATTTGCTCACGCGATCCTCGAGTTTAAGGGCCTCGTTGAGGACTTCTATGGCACTGGACGTGTCCTCTACCTTTGGGCCTTTGCCTGGCTTGAATGCTGCTAATTCTTCTAGCCTTTTCTTGGTGTCTGGCAGCTCCTTGACGCCAATCCATTCGCCCTTTCCCATCAGCGATTCCTTTAGCTCCTGCAGTATTTTCGTATGCATGATCTCGTCCTCTGCAAGCCTTTTCAGGTGATGCTGGACCTGCGGTATGTTGGCCTGGGCAGCCTTTTCCATGTAGAACTTCCTGCCGGCTTCCTCTATGTTTATGCCCATCTCTATGGCCTTTTCGATGCCAGACGAGCCTGTGGACAGATCTATGCCAAAGTCCTTTTCAAAACCGGTTTTGTTTGTCTGTTTGGATTGGTCTGCTTTTTTGTCCATATTATCCATGTTTTCTCCCATGATAGAATCTTGCTGTTTTTACTTATAAAAAAGTAGGTATCCCCGAGGAAACGATGTAGCTTTCGATAGAGCTACCGCTATGGGGCTAACGCTAGCCGTTGTTAAATAAAATAAAAAAGAAAGGGCTTTCGCCCTTACTCGTATCATTAAATTATTTCTTCTTTTCTTTCTTGTCGTCAGCTTTTACCAGGTCAATGCAAATGCCAGCTGCAACGGTCTTGCCCATGTCCCTGATAGCGAACTTCGCCATCTGCGGGAAATCAGCCTGCTTCTCGATTGAAACAGGGCTCATTGGCTGTACCTTTATGACTGCAGCGTCTCCGGACTTAAGCATGTCCGGGTTCTTTGCAATCTCTGCACCTGTCTTGGGATCGATTTTCTTGACAATCTCTGTTATCTTGCCTGCTACGTGGGATGTGCTTATGTGGAAAACGGGTGTGTATCCCTTGGTGATCACTGTGGGGTGCTGCAACACGATTATCTGGCCTGTGAACTCCTTTACGACTGTGGGTGGGTTGTCCGGATGACCCAGGACATCTCCCCTCTTGATCGACTTCTTTTCCAGGCCCCTGACATTGAATCCTACGTTGTCGCCAGGCTCTGCCTTGTCGAGCTGCTTGTGATGCATTTCCACACTCTTGACCTCACCTGCTGCGCCGCTGGGCATGAAAACAACCTTGTCGTTGGGCTTTAGAACTCCGGTTTCAACCCTTCCGACAGGAACCGTTCCTACGCCTGTGATTGTGTAGACGTCCTGTACAGGAAGCCTCAGAGGCTTGTCAACGGGCCTTGCAACGGCCTTTATTGTGTTGTTCATTGCATCTAACAGGATCTCTCCCTTGTACCAGCCCATGTTGGTGGATTTCTTGGCTATGTTGTCCCCAACGTAAGCTGAAACAGGCACAAATGGTACTTTGTCTAACTTGTAACCCAATGTCTCCAACAGCTTGCTGACTTCGTCCTTTACCTTTTTGAAGGTTGCTTCGTCATAGTTGACGGCGTCCATCTTGTTCACGGCAACCAGTATCTGCTGGATGCCAAGCACCTTTGCAAGGTACATGTGCTCTTTTGTCTGCTCCTGGATTCCATCCTTTGCGGAAACCACAAGGATTGCAGCGTCTGCCTGGCTTGCGCCAGTTATCATGTTCTTGATGAAATCCCTGTGACCGGGGCAGTCAATCACTGTAAAGTAGAACTTGTCTGTTACAATAGGCTTGTACATAAGGTCGATTGTGACCCCTCTTTCTCTTTCTTCCTTAAGCTGATCCATTACAAAGGCAAATTCGAATGTTTCTTTCTTGAACTCCTTTGCCTTGTCTTTAAGCTTTCTCAGCTCCTGGTCAGTCAAGGAACCAGAGTCGTAGAGCAGTCGGCCTATCAAAGTCGACTTACCGTGGTCGACATGACCTGCTGTTATGATGTTGATGTGCGGTTTTTCTGCTATAATATTCCTCCTTTTTTAAACGAACATTCAAGCACGTGTCAGGTTTATGGCCTGCACGCAGGCTTGAATCATACCTGTAAAGGTATGACTGTTTGGTGTATTATACAAAAAGGGTATTTAAATACGTTTCCCCCTTGAGTGGGACTAAAAAATGCATGAAAACCGCTACTTACCGAACCTTCTGTCTCGCTCGGCATAATCCTTTATGATGCCTGCGAACTCCTTCTCGGTAAGGTCCGGCCACAGCGTATCCACAAAAGCCAATTCTGAGTAGGCGGACTGGAATAACAGGAAGTTCGAAAGCCTTTTCTCGCCGCCTGTCCTTATGATGAGGTCCGGGTCGCCGTAGCCGTTTGTCTGTAGGTTGTGCTTGATGACCATCTCGTCTATCTGGTTGGGAGAAAGCCGACCTGCCTCCACGCCTGTTGCTATCTTCCTGCAGGCCTCTGTTATCTCCTGCCTGCCCCCGTACGCTATTGCAAAGTTTATGGTATATCCCCTGTAATTTCTTGTGATTTCCATAGCCTCTTGTATCTTCTTTTGAAGGTCTTCGGGCAGCAGATGGATGTTTCCAAAGAATGTCATGCGTATCCTGTTTTTATGCACGAAATTATCTTTGTTTTCAACTATGTCGCCTATTTCCTTGCCAGCAAGCCTGAAAAGGCAGTTTATCTCCCTTTTCGGCCTTTTCTCAATGTTTTCGAGCGATAGGGCATAGAATGTCAGGGTCTTTATGCCAAGCTTCTTGCTCCAGTCAAAAAGCCTTTTTACCTTTGTTATTCCCCATTCATGTCCCTTCCAAGGCCGTTTCAAGAGCCTTTTCGCGCAGCGGCGATTGCCGTCTGGTATGACTGATATATGTTTTGGTATATTGGGGTTGTTTTGCAGCTTCATATTATCAACCTTGTTTATGGTTATGATTTAAATCCTTTATGGATTAACACCTATTTCATTCTGTATATGATATGGTGCACCCTAATCTATTAAGGGTTGGTCGCTATATATATTTTCTACTAGCTATAATAACAACATTAATGAAAATACGATAATCAGCCAGGTGTTATGATTATGAAATTCGAACTGCACTGCCACACAAAATATTCCACTTCGAACATACCACTGGATGGTATGGAGGAACCTGCAACTATTGTCAGGCACGCCAAGAGGATCGGCCTCGCGGGTATAGCCATAACAGACCATGACGTAAACAAAGGGTGGAAAGAAGCCAGGCTAGAAGCAAAGAAGCAGGGCATAATATTCATACCAGGTATGGAAGTGAGCAGCAGTAGGGGCCATATCCTGGCTCTTGGCATTTCGGATCGAATTGAAAACAATCTTAGTATTGAAGAGACCGTTGAAAGGATACATGAAAGCGGCGGGGTTGCGGTGGCTTCCCATCCTTTTGATATAAGGGGTTTTGGTGTCAGGGATGAGTTTGTAAAGGCGGATGCCGTAGAGGTCTTTAATGGGCTCAGCCTTGACAGGTTTTCGAACTGGCTAACAAAAAGCAGGGTAGAGAAGGCTGGAATGCCTGTCACTTCAGGGTCTGACGCACATACGCTTGGGATGATAGGGAAGGCCGGCATAAGCGCGGACGCCGATGACATTGATTCCCTTCTGAAGGCCATAAGAGAGGGCAGGGTGAGCATATCAGAGAACTACGTCCTGCTAAACGAAATGAAGGAATGGAACAGGTTAAGGATGGAAAACGCGTATGAAGATGTGCTCAGGTTCATAGACTGGCGCTTTGGCCGCATAAGGGCATGGGCCCTCAAGGGCGTGATGAATAAATACTTAGCCACAAACCCCAGAAATTTGGCCTGGGAATTCGTGGCAAGGGCTGGCCTGATAGGTGTTCTCCTTTACGGCGGCTTCAAGGCCTTCAGTTACTGGTAATTATTTTAAATACTGTGTCAACAATTTAACCAAACAACCAAAAACAAGCATCCGAGTGGTTTGACAGCTTAACTGAGGTTTGACGCAGGCAAAGCCTGCGTCTCGCCTTTATCAGATTGGATAAAGCTGTCTGGCCAGTAAATGCGGGGGTGCTGGAGTGGTCAAACAGGCTAGCCTAAGGACGCCGTGATCCCTATCGGGCTCACGTATTTCAAACTGCGTTTGAAAGCTAGTGGCTTAGAGACATGACGGCTTGCATTGGTTTAACAAAGCCGTCTTGCCAAGCAATGCCTACACGAGTTCGAACCTCGTCCCCCGCATATTTTATTCTAGATTATATGACTACTACGGAGTAGCATAAACTTTAAAAGGCAAACTTCTCAATATCATTTATGAAAAAACCAAAACTGGTAGTGATATGTGCATATCCTGCGACAGGAAAATCCACGATTACGAAATATTTAGCCAAAGAACTAAATTATGTGCGTCTAAGTGGAGATTATGAGATGAGGGAAGAAGCGGGTGAAGAGTGGTTTAGGACAGCCACTGAAAAGCAAAAAGGGGCCGCATTTGCCCGATTATACGAAAAAAGGGAAAAACATCTTGGAAGCAACGAGAATGTTCTTATTGATACAACAGGTCATTCCGAAGAGATGAGGGATGAACACTTTGATACAAAGGTTGAATGTGATAAATACCTGGTTTGGATGAAGGTAAGTCCTGAAATGTCGAAATACATTGTCACAAAGCGGATCGCTGAAGGAACGTGGCCAGCAGATGACCCTGACCCGTTGGAATCATGGATAGAAGAAATGGGTTGGGAGGATCCTGAGCCTAGCCCGGACTATGAACTCATTGTTTACGAAAATAAACAAATAGGCGATTTAGATAAAATAATAGAACAGCTTAGAGAAAAGTTTGGTTCTGATTAGTTGATTGAAAATAAAAAGGTATAGAAGAAGCTAAGCCTGTGGGGCTTCAGCCTCTTCCTTCTTCTTTACGATTATTACATCGCCTTCCTCAACACCAAGGTCCCTTTCAAGCCGCTCTATGTCCTTTTTGATTGCCTCGAAGTGGGCAAGGATTCGGTCCTTCTCCTTCTGGAAGTTCTCAAGGTCCTCGTAGACGCGCTTTGCCTCTTTTAACTCGTTCAGGTGCATCATCACGTATGGGAACTTGTTCATTTCCTTTGACACCTGCGCGCACATGCCGCCAAGCCACTTGTTCATCTCAACCTTGACGTCCCTCTTGATCATCTTCTCGTTGTCCATGTTGGCCTTCATTATGCGGACCACAGCTGCTGTTGGGAAAGGCAGCTTGAGCTTGGCTTCTTCCTCTTCCGAGACCTCTTCATGTTTTTCGATCTCTTCCTTTACCTCTTCCTTGGCCTCTTCGCTGGCCTTTTCAAGCTTCTCTTCGACCTTTTTTTCTTCTTTCTTGTCTTTTTGTTCTGACATTATAACCCTCCGTTTAGTTGATTCATGTTGCTGTAACAGCTAGAACATGATGTAAATTCTTGGGTTTTTGGTTTAAATAGCTTTGAAAAGCTTACGGCACGACGGCTTTGGCCAATATAAGCAAGCCGTCAAGCTTATTTAAGGGCTTTTTTATGGAAAAAACCGAAGGGTTTAGGCAAGCATAAAAAGGGGTTGAAACAAGTCTAATACAGGATTCTTATGTTGGACTTGTACTGGACCTCGCTCATAGTTTTTGCAGGGGCGCTTGCGCTGTTCTTCTGGTTTGACAGGCATAACGTGGAGAGGCAGAGTATTCTTCTGTTAAGGAAGACCCAGCGCGGCAAGCAGCTCATAAAAGGGATAGGCTTGCGGTTTCCTAGGTTCTGGAAGGTCCTGGGCACGCTGGGCGTTCTTATTGGCTTCTATTTTTCACTGCAGACGCTTTATTCACTTGCTTCATTGTTCATCCAAACCATTTTAACCGCGATGCCAGTCCCTGGTGTTAGTCTGGTTTTGCCTGCCCCGACCGCTATCATAGGCGACGGCTTCATTGGCGTTCCTGTATGGTACTGGATAATAAGCATAGCAGTGCTTGTTATTGTCCATGAAGGCCTGCACGGCATAATTGCAGCAAGCCAGAAGGTCAGGCTGAAAAGCCTGGGATGGGGCCTTTTGGTTGTGATACCGCTTGCATTCGTCGAGCCGGATGAGAAGCAGATAAACAATACTTCTTCGTGGACCCAGCTAAGGGTTTATGCGGCCGGATCTTTCGCAAACTTCATAGTAGCCTTCTTCATAATACTTCTTGTCCTGCCATATGCGTTTTCGCCTTTCATGGCACCGGTTCAGGGGGCCAAGGTCTACCCCATAGTGGATTACCCGTTTGCTAATTCCCAGCTTGCCGGGATTACGGACAACTACACCAAGGAGTACCTGAACATAATAATAACAGACATGAACGGCCGGCCAATTGGCGACTCATCAGAGCTGACGTCTGTTATCAATGACATTGGCATTAAGCCCGGTGACAGCGTGGGCCTGGGCGTGGATGTTTACTATGGAAGCACAATGGAGCATGTTGATATCGAAATTGTAGCGGCCGAAAACCCCAACAACGAGACAAGGGGCTACATAGGCATAAGCTTTGATAGCATATCCATATCCACAAACGAAATCATGCCAGCATATATGCCGGCCAGGGGGCTTATAATGTTCATCACGCAGATGTTTGTCTGGGTAGCGCTGATAAACATGGGCGTGGGCATGTTCAACCTGTTGCCGATAGGCCCGCTTGATGGCGGAAAGATGTGGTCAATCCTTTTCAAGCGGCTGTCAAAAAGGCACCACAGGCTGATGTCAGGCATACTCAGCTATGCAACCCTGATAATCCTGCTCGGCATCCTGCTGCCTGCCATTGCCTCTAATTTCATTTAGAGCGCCTTGTTGCTTTTGTTGGAAATCATGAACAGGGCAACTTATATTAACCCAGCGCTTAATCTAGTTTTATGGAAGAGTTTAAAGAATACCTGGACGTTGTTAACGAGAATGACGAGGTCGTGGGAAGGGACACAAGAAAAAACATTCACGCAGAGAATAAAACCCATAGGGAAGTTCACGTCTTTATCATAAACCCGACTGACAGAAAAATCCTGGTTCAAAAGAGATCAAAAAATATAATCAATTATCCTGGCTGTTATGATGCTTCGGTTGGTGCGCATGTGTTATCAGGCGAATCCTACGAACAGGCAGCCAAAAGGGAAGTAGAGGAAGAGGTGGGTATCAAGCCCAAGGGCATGAAGCATGTTCTTGACTATAAGTCTTATTTAGGTAAACAACAGGTGAATAGGAGATTGTTTGTTTGCTATTCGGCTGGCCCATTCGAAATTGACAAGAGGGATGTGGAATTGGTCCGGTTCTTTTCACCAGAAGACATCAAGAAGGAAATTGAAACCGGAAAAATGAATTTCACACAAGGCTTCAAGTTGTCTTTCAGGCATTATTTGAAATTCATGGATCAGAACCCAAAACCCTGATCCCGCACACAAAGTCCTGCAACCTTTATAAACGCTCGCTTCCATTTATTCTTATCCCGGTACATCGAACAGCGCTGAACAAGCGTTTTACCGGCTGGGTGGAGACACTGATTCTTCACCTTATTATACAGTAGGAGGAAATAATATGGCGAATTTCAAGGTAGTGATATCAGACCCTGCATCGAAGAAGGCCTACCAAAAAGAGGTTGACCAGGGGCAGTCAGGACTGCTCGGCAAGAAGGTCGGCGAAAAGGCCCAGGGCAGCAGCCTTGGCTTGGCCGGCTATGAGGTTGAGGTGACGGGCGGCTCTGACAAGGACGGCTTCCCAATGAGGCCGGATGTTGACGGTCCTAGAAGGAAGAAGGTTATACTGACCTCACCGCCCGGATACCATCCCGCAAAGTTCGGCAAGCGGAAAAGGAAGTCAGTCAGGGGCAACACCATATCCAGGGATATCTCGCAGGTCAATGTAAAGGTTTTCAAGGCCGGCAGCAAGAAGCTTGAAGATCTCATCGGCGCAAAGGCTAAGAAGGAAGATGGTAAGGAAAAGCCGGCTGAGGGCAAGGCTGAAGAAGCCAAGCCAGCAGCAAAGGCCGAGGAAAAGAAGGAAGAATCCAAGCCAGCTGAAAAGCCTGCTGAAGGCAAGCCTGAAGAGAAGATGGGTATCAAGAAGCTGGAAGATAAAGAGAAGGAAGCGAGCAAACCTGAAGAGAAGAAGGAAGAGAAGAAGTGACAAGGCAATAAACAGAATCTCAGGATTCAGAGAAAACGCATGCTGTCGCGCTTATGCTTGGCCCAGGCAGTGATTCTGGAGAGCTTGAACATACCATTATGATGCTTGCTTTCTATGAACTTGTTGAAGCAGTGGCGGCAGACATGGCCGTTTACGCAGTTCTTGATAGCGCTGTCGCATACCTTCAGCACATACCTGCTGTCCACGATTTCCTTGCATATTATGCAGTAAGGCATAGTTATAATCAAACCCCCTTATAACCTCTCACCATACCATTAAAAATCAGCCGCTTCCATGGCATATCCTAAACCACTCGCATTTGTGGCCGTTAAAATTTGATATGCAGCAGTCCTTGCAGATTCTTGCGCGGTGTGGGTTGTGTTTTTCGCATGGTTTTAATTTTGCTTTCTTGCCGCAGTCATGACATTTCAAGAATATCACCAAGATGGCTTTGCCATCCTTGCATTAAATTACTCTCATAATTGTTATTTAAAGTTATCCTAATAAATTCCCACCGGTGGACGGGTTGGAAGGCGGTTGTGTTGCCAAACCAATTTAAATCCTATACCCTAAGATAGATTACGGGTGAATATATTACGGGATGATTTGTTTAGGGGATTTTTATGCCTGAGCGGATGACAGCAAAGAAGGTAAGGATTGCGGACCTTGTTAGCGGTGAGTGGGTCCAGCAGGACGGCATGGAACCCAGCTATGTTGTTGCAAAGACAGGCGAGAGGGTTTCAAGGGCAAGGCTGCTAGTCACTGTAGTAAGCAAGTTCCTTTCTGAAGACGGGAATTTCGGATCTATGACAGTGGATGATGAAACCGATACCATGAGGGCAAAATGCTTCAAGGACATGACTCCGCTGGAAAAGGTTGAAATCGGCCAGCTGGTTGACCTGATCGGAAAGGTCAGGGAATACAACGGCGAGGTCTACATAATGCCAGAGGTTATAAAGCAGGTTAAAGACCCGAACCTGCTGCTGCTGAGGAAGCTGGAAATCAAGAAGCGTATGAAGGACCTGAAGGTGTCTGGTGGTGATGCCGCTGCTGGTGGGAATGGAACGGCGGTGGCAGCGGTCGTAGCTGAAAAAGAACAGCCTGCTACAAAACCGGAAGGGGGTCAGGGTCCAGAGGATAAGGCAACGGAAACTGGTCAGAAGCCGGCGCAAACAGAAAAGGGCGATCTGAGGAAAAAGATTATTGATATCATAGACGCAAGCAAGGACGGCATAGAGTATGCCGGGTTGATCGAGAAGAGCGGCCAGCCGGAAAACGAAGTGGACGCTGTTGTGAACGACCTGCTGTCGGAAGGCATATGCTACGAACCGACACCAGGGAAGATCAAGAAAATCTAAAGAAGATATAGCTACTCTTTTTATGGCCTGCCGTTAATATTTAGTTAATATTATTTGGGGAGGGGGATTATCTGCTTTTTATTACGCGCAAGGAAATAGAGGGCATACTGCCTTTTGGTGACATCGGCAAGGCCATTGGCATTGTCGAGGATGCTTTTATGGAGCTGGCTGCTGGGGCCGCCCAGATGCCGGCCAAGTCATACCTTTATTTCCCCAGGTATGGCGGGGATCTCAGGATAATGCCGGGTTACATGGAAAAAAGCGGAATCGCTGGTGCGAAGATAGTGAACGTCCACCCCAAGAACAGGGGATTGCCCACTGTGATGGCGCTTATTGTACTGAACGATCCAAAGACGGGCCTGCCCCTTGCAGTCATGGACGGCACATACATAACCCGCATGAGGACTGCAGCCGCCGCTGCTATTGCCACAAAATATCTTTCAAGGCCGGACAGCCATAGCCTTGGCGTGGTCGGTGCAGGTGGCCAGGCAAAATACCAGATAGCAGGCGTTGCAGCCGTAAGGGACCTGAAGGAGATACTGGTTTCTGATGTCAATGAAAAGGCAGTGGATAGGCTGCGGGGAGAGATGAAGAGAGCGGGCATAGTCATCAGGAAGGCAGGGATGAGGCAGGCCTGTTCAAGGGACATATTGACCACCATAACCCCTGTAAGGAAGCCCATAGTCAAGTACGAATGGATTAGGGAAGGCATGCACATCAATGCAATCGGTGCGGACGCAAAGGGCAAGGAAGAGCTGGAGCCGGCCATACTGAAGAGGGCGAAGATATTCATAGACGACTGGGAGCAGGCCTCACATTCAGGGGAGATAAACGTCCCGCTCAGCAAAGGGCTGATAGCAAAGGGTGACATCCATGCGACGCTGGGGGAGGTGGTTTCAGGTAAAAGGGCTGGAAGGGAAAAAGGGATGCGTGGCGGGAAGGGGATAACCGTCTTTGATTCCACTGGCTTGTCAATCCAGGACATCTCGATCGCAGGCCTTGTCTTAAAACAGGCCAAGAAAAACGGAATGGGCCGCAGGCTTGAGTTCTAGTTGTCTGATAAAGTCTGGTTGTCTAAAGTCTTGTAGATGAGTTTTATTGTGTTTTTGTTTCGCCTGCCGCCTTGAGCATCTTTTCGGTTTTGGTGCTTCTTAAACGGTTGATTGTGAAATAGATTATGGCAAGTACAACTACAACAATTATTACGTCAAGGACTCCTATGCCCGGGGCTATTCCGGCGACTATGAAGTTTCCTGTGCCGGATGCGATTGTTGTGAAGCCTTCCCTGAATTTCGATGTTGCTACGTATGTGCCCTTGGGTGCGTTT
>Ga0180433_10002158_pt1 | contig 31129 bp, 28 predicted proteins | sample SS_ome_8_FD_132980 | JGI IMG/M metagenome (GOLD analysis project Ga0180433, IMG submission 132980) | Hypersaline lake sediment archaeal communities from the Salton Sea, California, USA - SS_1_D_1 metaG | ecosystem: Environmental > Aquatic > Non-marine Saline and Alkaline > Hypersaline >... | reverse complement strand
GGTAAAGTGGAGCATTGTTTCGTCGATTACGGGTAAAGTACAGTAAGGTGATGCCTTGTATGGGTAAAGTGACTCATTGTGTTGCCAGGGTATAGTGAGGACAGTGTCGATCCCAGCAAGGGGGCAAAGCACAATAAGGTGATGTGAAGTGATGGTATGGTAGAGTACTACACCGCTCTGCTCTGGCATTTTAATGTGGGGCATATCATACTGAAGGCGTTGTTGAGTAATGTGAAGTATGGTCTAGTTGCGGGGCGTGAAGGAGAAATCTTTTCACGCCCTTTTTTTGTCCAAAAAGTAGCCTAAAAACCTTCCGACACCGCGTTATAAATTTATAGTGCGCTACAAGGTAATCCCCTCATTTTTAGTGAATGCCGCACCACGTACTGAAAAGTCCAGACACCGCGTTAAAGTTGTATAGTTTACAACAGTATCATGCGTTAACTCTATTTCTTGTCAAAAAGACAAGAAGTAAGTTTTTGACGAGCACCCAGTCATTTCAGAAAAATCTCTAAAAAATAAACCATGTGCTACCCTCCGGTATTTTGCGCAATACCTGTAAAATAGTCAGCTTAGGCGTAAACGCGATGTCCAGTCAGTACGCCTTTTGGTAGTAAACGCGTTGCTCGTAAATAATTTAACAAAGTATGTCAAAAAGAGGAGGGGTTGATAGGGTGCGTCTTAGAAATAACGTAAGGATAACAGTAGCTTGCAAATTTTTATGCGTTGCAGGGCTATAGTTTATTATTTATCAAAGTGCGATTTTCATATAATCTCATAATATGTAGGGGAGTGCATCATAGTGCCCCCAGGACTATGAAAAATAAGGAATCTCCGAAGCCAAAAAGTAATCAGGTGCCTCTGAAATTAATTCATCTTTTATATGAGATAATTTGGCGTGTCAATGTGACGCTACTAGTGGGTACTTCTACTTATAAATCAAAGTTTTTACAGGTGGTGTAGCATATTTATTGTTGGTAGGCGATGAGTCACGTGATCCCCAGACAGTGCGTCTATGGCTGTGCGCCGATCAGTAAAATAAGGTACTTAAGGGTTGCTTTTAAGGGGTTGACTTGGTGCTCGGAAAATTGTTACGCGGAGGGCAAGTCGAGATCATAAGGTATACATACATATATATATATGAAAAAAAACGAAAACATATATTCTCACATTAAAGATCAAAAAATATTGAATTTAGCCATAATTATAAGAAGTAATAGAAAAATATATAGAAATGAAGTAACTTATATTATACTAAAAGTATATATAGTAGTGTAAGTTAACTTATAAAAACAGTGAAAAGTTAGCTGAATATAATACATTTATTAAAAATTTATTAAGGAATATATATTATATAATAGCTCTAAAAAAAAAAATGATCTTTTATATGAGATTTTATGTTTTTCTTTTTCTGCCTATATCTTTATGTATGTATATTGTATCATCTGACCGTCCTTAATTTATTTTGGCGCTTCTTCGCATCGCCCCATTTAGCTAACATTTTGAAATTAATAAAGAATTTTCCTTTTGACGCACCTCCTGAAGGTTTAGGGGGTATTAGGCCCAATCCTCCCTCCTCCTTCCTTTTTAGGGGGGCATCTCTTGGCGCTGTAATGCATTAATAGTGCTAAAAGTACTAAAGACTCAGCGCCTCTAATATATTATAAAGCTGGAAAGCCACCTTTCAGACTAATTTTAGAGTCCTTCTATACTGCAAACATTATTATAATACTCTTTAAGTCCTCAATAATATCAATAGCTTACTCAGTACCCCTCTCAATCGCCATTTTACTATCCGAGCAGCGCACAACTAGTGATTTCAATACTTTACGTACTACACAGTGTGTCTCCCTATTAACCTTTTGAGTATCCCTCATAAGGCCCCTCCCCAACTCCTTCTTTGTCCTTAAAAAAAGTTGACCAATTTTACTTGACATCCTACCCCACCTTAAGGTACTAACACAGAACACAAAGGAGAGCTATATGTCATCTAAGTTTTACATTAAAAAAGGCGACACATCTGAACAGCTAAAAGTTGTTATGAAGAAACGCCAAGAACCAGTAGACGGTGAGATCCCACCTGACCAACTATATCTATCAGAAAAACCAATCAACAACGTCAAATTCTCTATGGCCAAGATTCCTCAGGTCCAAGAAGACGGCTCGGTCCTCTATCCTGACGGGACCACCCATTACTCAGATGGCTCTATTCTTAACCCATTAGGCAACCCAGACATCTTTATCTCGGCCATCAGGGTAAGACCTGGCGAGACCTTGAACGCTGATTACTCTATAACGCAAACCGACAGAAACATAAGACATCCCAACGGACTATTAGAAGACGTCACCACAGGCTCATATTTCGTTCCTGAGGGCTCTTACCTCTTACCTAATGGAATGGTCCTATTACCACCCAATCCTGCCTATCCTCAAGGATATACATACAATCCTGGCGACGTAGACCGCACCAATTATTACCGAGTAGGGAACCCCACCGACGCACAGCTAACTCCAGAGGGAAATATTCCTTTACCTCCCGGTACACTGATCACCTCGGCGGGCATCGTAACACTACCCAACTACAAACTTCAATTGCCAGAAGGCACGTCCATATTGTCGACCACGACAGTAAGATTTCCATCAGGCTCGGTCAAAGAAGCTTCGGCATCTATTAATCGTGAGAATGCTATTGTTTTACCCAAGGTAACCAATTATTACCCAGCGATCTATGCTGCCACATTCAACTCCGCGGACAATTCATACGATTTCCTCGAGGGCACATTCATTACCCATGACAACGAGTATTCCCCAGATCGTAAGGCCACTATAACATTCCCTAATGGCGCGACTATGATAGTTCCTTGGGAGACTGTGCAGAGAACAGAATCTTCCTATACCTTCCCTTACGGCACGGAGCACATCTTTGCCGAAAGGAAGTTTATCTTTCCTGGTAAAACAATTACCCTCCCTTTATCTGCCACCATAAATGTCTTTGGGCTTAGTGTGTCCGTGACCTTCGAAGACGGCACAGTAATCAACGATGTCACTCTGCAAGCAACGCTGACGGAGTCCAACAAAGTCCTCACCACAGGCGATGTGTCTTTATACGACGGCTCCTTTATCAAGTTGAACACAAACCACACAATCCTCTACAACGGCTTTGAATTCTATGCCAGGGGAACTCAGAAGAACTCTGTGGGCACGATCATTCATCCTCCTTACACAGATGAAGCTCCTTATATCCGCTATTACCCAACAAGAAGACACCCCGACGGTGTTCTTATCAGGCAATCCGATGGGGCAATTGTTAACCCAGACGGCACTTTTACTAAGCTAAACAATGAGATCGTTGATGCTAATGGCGTAGTTATTCAGCCAGCTTCTACCCAGATCACTTTGTTCGAAGCGACCACTACGCCCCCGTTCATTCCCATTAACACTCAGTCCTCCATTATCACGATCAATCAGTCCACTGCATCCTTTGAGACCATTACCTACGACGTGACCACTAGTTCCACTGCGCAGGCAACGCTCTTAAAGTACGATTGGCAGACAGACGACACTGCACATCCGGGTTTGTATTCAGGGGAGTTTACAGTAACTCACACGGATGGTAGTAAACGAACGTTTCCTATTTTAAAAGACGACGCTCTATTCATTGAGATCCTAGAACACTTTTCTACATGGGAGTAGAGCAATGAATAAAACTAAAACAACTAAAGCAACTAAAGCAACTAAAACAACTAAAACAACTAAAACAACTAAACCAACTAAAACAACTAAAACAACTAAACTTAAGACGATTAGTTATAAAATGAATGAACGAACTAGCGGAACTTTAAAGAGCTCTTTGGTCTTCACAAACCGTGATTGCATTTCTTGTTTTTCCTTTATTGAGAGGGAGTTACACTTTACCTTAAGGGAGCTGAGCAAAGTGGAAAACCATGGGAACATCTTTCGCCCTGAACTCTTTAAAACTGGGGGGTCAGGGAACCATCGCTACCTTAACTACTATGAGTTTGTAACAATAGGTCTCATTAAGATCTTGAACAACATGGGTTTCACGATTCCTAGGGCGGCGGATATTATTGTTAACAAGTTATTTAAAGGTAAGAGGGCATCGTCCCCCTCCTTTTCAAAGTATTTCTTTTCGATATCCAACTTTTATGTGACGACGGATAATGGTTTTATAAAGCCCTCCCGCCAAGATATAAAAATATCGACTAAGCTGCAACAACAGGTGGCACCGATGGAAGATATTCCTAAGTCGATTTATCGTATTCAGGTTAACATGATGTCTTACAACCAAGTTATCTTCAAGTACATTGAGAAGAATTTCCGAGCGGACCCGGAGGCACAAGTCAAATGTACAGACCACGAAACTCTGGCCGCCCATGTAGTCCAAGAACCCTTAGAGGACAGGAAGAAAAGAGACTTAGCAAGGAGGATGGCATACTACCACAGGCAATAAATAGTAACTCATAACTAATAATAACTAATAACTCATAACTAATAACTAATAACTAATAACTCATAACTAATAATAACTGAACTGGAGAAAACCATGTACAACTTCTCGCTAGATAAACCACTAGCGCCTTTCTCTATTAACAAGTATTCTAAGAACCATCTTCTTCTAGTTGATGACATCTCCCCATTCTCATCGACCAGACATTGGCTAAGGGCCTTTGCCCCGTACTTTGATGGTTATATTTTATTATCGACCGACGCATTTTTTGGTAAGTATCTACCTTTTAAGGCACAAGCTACTAGATTTACTGAGGGTCTACATTCTTCTTTATCTGCGGAAAAAATATCGCATATTCATTTTGGAGAGGGGATACGTTTTTTAGATATGTTGACAAAACACAGATTGGTTAATTTAAGGTCGACTTACCAAAATGCGAGAGTAACTGTTTTTTATAAGAACTTTGCTTTTTCACCGACCCTTGCTAACTTAGCAGAAGACTTTTCTGATATCTACGTTACCCAAGAAGAAATGACTAAGAATAGAAAGAGTCAACTTATTAGTAATGTTCACCACATGCCTCAACCAGTGCCTTATTTATCTCCTAAAGACTTAGCTACATACCATTATAAATACAACTATAAAAAATCAGTATCAGCAGTAGAACACGTCATCTTAGACAACACCCCTAGAATTAGGGCCGGAGTTTTTATAGGGCATAATCATTTAAGAGATCGTGCTGAGTTTATCAAGATGGTTAGTACCATTATGAAGAACTACGGTATGTCTTTAAATGTTTATGGGATGGGTTGGAAGAAGTCTTACTTAGGAGACAACGTTAACATTTTCCCGGCCGTATCTTATAGGGATATCCCATTTGTTATGCGAAGACATTTATTTGTTCTAGATGATCCTCATATGGAATATTGTAAGCATATTTCTTTAACAAGGTCATGTTTAAAGTTGCGGAGTGCTCCTCCTTTTACTCCTACTTTATGTGCATCAAGGTGTAAGTCGTATGCTCCAAACAAGACGTGGTTCAACGACATCCCCCTTTTAGCGATGTCGTCTAAGACACCTTTAATAACTCCGATGAGAGAGCTACAACATAAGTACTTTCCGAGTAACTTTTACTTTGGCTACGAAAAGGGAAAGGATATCTCCTCCCACCTAGTACGAAATAAAGAGATTATGTTCGACTATGATCAGATAAAAAACTACATAGAATTCTTAGCATCTCTAAGCGACGACGATCCTCTTGGCGAATCTAAAGCATATCTAGAAGAGCAGATAAATATATCTAAAAGAGTAGTAGATTCGTTCTCAATAGAAGCGGCTGCAAAGTTGATTGCAAAGAAATAGAGGTTGGCCATGAATACCCAAGATAATAATATGAAGATTAGTTTCTTAGAAACAACCATTAAAGAGTTTATAGAAAATAACGAATTAATTCAACTAATTTCCTTAGTACCTTCTAGTTTAGAAGAGCACCGTAATTGTATTTCTTCGGCCAAAGAATGGGTTAGGGGAAATACTCCTAAGCATAAATATGTTGATCCATATGCAGATAGTACCTCTTTTAAAAAGCGAAATCTCCCCTATCGGCCGAATTCAGGCAATGATCACTACGTACATTTTTGGCTAGAATACATCCAAAATATTGCCTCTCCTAATTTAAAAAACTACCCCTCCTTGGAAGAAAAGTATACTCGGCAGACAAGGTCCGGCGAAGAACACGCGGCCCAAGTAATGTTATTCTATGCTGCCATGGCACAACCGAATGACTATTTATTAAAGTACTTCCCGTATGATAAAATAACCTATGGTTCTTATTATCTAAAAGATATTAGTTTGCCCTATTCATTTTTGAGAGAAAACACCGAAGGGTTTATCCGTAAAAAACCCTACCGGAAGTCTTTGATGAAAATAGCTACTATTAAACATAATGAGGAACTGGGTGATGTCTCACTAATAAGTTTTTCTACAATGATTGAGTATTTTACAGATTTGAATCGGTTTAATAATGACGTTAAATACAGAAAAAGGGTTGAGCAAGGAATTTATGAGGCAGCAAACAAGATATTACCTAGAGAAAAATTCAGGTACTTCTTTTTTGATTATTATAAAAGGTCTAGAAAGATGATTCCTGTAAGATTGTTATTTTGTATTGCATCTGAGTTACCAAATATATTTGACATACCTTTATATAAAGTTATTGGGGTTCTAGCAAAAATAGTTATTTCAAATGCAGCTTATATTATTACGGGAGAAGAAGAGGGGGTATTTACTCTTAAGACTAATTATTTCTTAGTTAATAGGAATCGCTTATCTGCTTCTCTTCTTAAGGAGTACCTAGAATCTTCTTTTAAAGATTTGGTTAAACTATTTCCTCCCGAAAAGATAATCACTAACCCAGAGATCTTATTAAATAACATGGAAAACTTAAGGGTTTTCATGACGTTGTTTAAGAGGGTACTAGATAAAAAGACACCATTATTTGATATCCTTGAATGGTTTGATAACACAATTGACTGGCTTAGTAGGACTAGGTTTAACCTTGCAAACAAAGAGGATGAGCTTGATATAGCTTTTACACACTATGATTATTTAACTTTGGCCTATTATACTAATGGTAACCTTTCTGATATAAAGAGGATTAATTCTCAAATACCGCAGCTAAACTCTACAAGCCCTCCTTTTAGGTTCTTCGAGAAAGATTTTGATTATCTCATACCGCAAAAATATTTCATAAATTGTATTTATCGGGATAATATTATTAAAAGGAAAAATATAAGCTACCAAGGAATGGAAAATGACTAATGAAATGCAATTAACTCAAGATTACAATAGAGGCCAAAACAGCGACCAAAATGAAGAGCATAGAACACAACTATTGGCCAAAGTTAAAAACTGCGCGGAGTATATAGAGAATATTTACCGAGGAATTTGTTTTTACCCAGATGAATTGGAAGTTAAATATAAAATGCATGAATTTGCTCACTTTATTATTATGGGCAACAAAAGAGATGACGGTGTTCTTATTGGCCGTAGTGGTTCTACTATCCAATCCATAAGACATTTCATCCATGCGTACTCTAAGATGCACTTAGAGGGCTTACCTTGTATTGTGGAAGTAAAAGATCACGGTCAATCGAGATATAATCCTGTAACCATCACCCGTTCCGGCCCTTATAGACGACGTTAAAGTGTAGCTAAAATCAACACCCCCAAATAATTCCAAATTTACACCTTTTTCTTGTATAAGTTTAATGTAAGAAACCTTACGAATTCTAAATTCCAAAAGAGTTCTTACAATCCTTTATGCTCTCAGATAATAATCACTAAATATAACAATATTAACCACTAACAAAGGAGGTACTAATGTTTATTATTATCGGATTAATCACTATCATAAAGATTTCATTAGCACTTCCCATGGTGCTACTCACATTCCTTGCATTCCCTGCCGGATTCACAATCTGTGCAATACAAGGACAGCACTATCCAACTAAAATGGAAGGTGCTCCTACAATAGGACTATTCATAAAACTCTTATTATGGTCTAACCCAGTTGGCTGGGTCGTAATAGTAGTTTCATTAATGGCAGCCGCTATCTTAAACATACTAATCAATTTCACACAAACAATTTCAAACGAAATAGAACACTTGTCTAACTAGGAGGTAATTATGACAAACAAAAGCAAAAAGAAAAACAAACAGAAAAACAAACAAGTTAATCAAAAAGAAGTTAAGAAAGCAGAAACAGCACAAGAAGTAGAAGAAGATAACGAATTAGAAGAAGATAACGAATTAGAAGAAGATAACGAATTAGAAGAAGATAACGAAGTAGAAGAAGATAACGAAGTAAAACCCGAACTGGCAAACGCCATGTTAGAAGATTTAAAAAGTCAATTAGATAACAACCCAACAAAGGAGCAAAACATGACAACTAACAACAACGACAACTACTCAAAGTTAATCTTAGAAGAGCTAAGAAATCTTAATTCTCGTCTTGATAAGAAAGACGACAGACCCTCTACAAAGCCAAAGCCAAATCCAAAGGACGAGGAAAATAAGCCACCTACTAAAGAGGAAAAAGAAATGGAACAGTTTAAAGTTTTACCCATAGCTATGAAGCACATGTACATAGCTTTCTCTGAACACTTCAAAGATGTTAAAGCAGAGAAGGAAGAGTTAACTAAAGCGATTCGGTCAATGGACCTAGAAAAAATGCTAACTGCTGCTAAGGAAAACAATAAGTTGTCAGAGAAAGAAATAGAAGCGGTTTCTAATATAGGGAGTGGGGCAAAAGTACAATGGGCCGCTCTTCAAATAGATAGTGCAATCCGATTGGGATGTGCTTTAAACAGAGTATCAGAAGCTAACTTGATGGCAGCAGGGGATGTTACCTTTAATGACTTTGTCCTCTCTAAAGACAACGAAGAAGGGTGCTTTGCTGCAATTCAAGTGTTCTTAAAGTCACTTAGAAAGATGTACATCGATCTATGTGAACAATACGATGTTAAGGTTGATAAAGAGATTGCAAAGGACGGCGGTATTAGACGTAGGTATTCTCGGGTATTTGACGGTGATTGGGAGCACATCTTCACTCAAGAAGAAACTCTTATGGAAACCTTAAAGAAAGACCTGAACTACGTTGCTGAATCAGGGTCTGACGTAGTAAGCAGTATCGGGCACATAGTAGAAGGAGTAGCTAGTCTATTCTGTGATACTGTTGGATTCGTTATGGACATTATAATGACTATCATCGACAGTCTTATCTACATGTTCAGAAAAGTATTCGGCCTGTCCAGTAAAGAGTCTGCGCAAGTTAAAGAAGCTGTACTTGCAAGTTAATTATAAAAAGGGGGGTGTCTTACACCCTCTTTTTTTTTACCCACACACAGAATACCAAATTCCAAATTTCCACTTTTTTTTAGTATAAGTACAACGTTAATTGGGGTATTCATGTCCTCAGTTAGCATTTTATTTATTAATCGGTCGGATTAAACACCAATTACTCCGGCCACAAACGCTCTAGAAGGAGATTGTTATGGGTCAAAGATTTATCGTTGAAGTACTTAAGAATGGTCAAAGATTTGGTAGGCAAGGGGTCTTACTTGAAAATGCGGAACACAAGGAACATTTCCCAGCGCATGCGAGTCTATACGATGTTGTTAAGGAAGTAGCTGCTCCTGACATTAATAACCACATGACCAAGTTTTCTATTGATGGTGTTGATTACCGCCCTGATGACTTGAAAGCTATGACTCTCACAAAGAATGAAACCATTCACATTCTAAAAGATTCCGAGAACGGAACTGATAAGTTCTAATGACGTAAGTCGGGGGGCCGTGTGCCCCCTTTTTTTTTACCACAAACACAACAACAAAATTACAAGGAGTACTAATGTGTATGAACAAAGCGAAAACAATGGGCGAATTGATGGCGATACTGCCCCAATTAGCGGAGCAACAGAAGAAGGATCAACAGGACAGGGAGAGACTTCTCAAAGCAATGATGAAGGAGTACCAAGTACCCCCACAACAACAGAGGGTAGTACAGAGGGAAATGGAGATAATGACGGAGAACAAAGCATCTCTTTATTCCTGAAGGCCATAAAGTACGAGGCCAAGGAAACAGTTGAAGAACAATTTTACTTTAAAAAGTTATCTGACGAGGACATTCCGCAGCTTATGGCCAGAGTTCCAAAAGTTCCTTATGATCCGCCGTTGGATTGGGGGGTACCAACCAACGATGATCAAGGTGTAGATGCGAGAGTTTTTCACTGGGGCCAATACACTATTAAGTTGTATACTCCACGTCTAAAGGAAGAAGGAGAGGGAATCTGTCCTATTAACATCCCAGAGCGACCTCAAAGGAACAACGAGATTGTGTTTGTCCACCCAATCCTAGTTAGCGCATTTTTGCCTAAAACCATCAATCATGTAGCAACCTTCGATATCAATGATGTTACAGGACAACGTTACAGACTCGAAGATGGTTCTTACCATGAGAAGTTTAGGGAATGTCTCCTAAACACCACCTACACAGAGTTTAGGACGGTGTTTAATTGGGTTAGGGAAAAGAGGTTAGAAGAACCAATCGAGCCACCTATACACTATTGTTTAGAGAGGCAAATAGACGATGCAGCTTTTGTAGAGTCTCCTAGACCCTTTAGAGATGCCCTGAACTGCATCACTATGTATTCCCTAATCGCTCAGAAGGAGTCTACTTGGATTAAGGATAGCTTAGAGGGGCATGACATAAGTAACTCTCTTGCTAGAATAGTACGCAATAATTTACCAGCAGGTAATAATTGCTATGTTAAAGATGTTTACTTTGACTCTAAAGTCAACAGTATGTTGGTCGAATTTCGGATAAGTATCTTCTTAGAATTAGATAGTGAAAAAAGTGTCCCGCTATGGGCCCAATTAGGTTTTGACAGAGTAACAATAGAACAGATCCCTTTGTGGGCGGGTAAAGTAGAAGTTGCTAAGGGGCCAAGATTGCTGACCTTAACTCCGAGTATTGCTCGCCAGTACGACATGTCCCGAGCTTTTTCTTTTCAATTCGTTACATTCTTTAAGGCATTTTTAGGAGTCTTGGCAGATAACAATGCCCTAATAAGGCAAGCAGTTGAACAACATTACAAAATAAAGGAGGTAATGGATGCAAGTGTTTCTAGGTGATCCTACTCACCTTTTGAAAGAAATTAAATTTATTAACAACCAAGATGTTTCTTCTTGGTACAATGAGCTAAAAGGAGAAAATACGGTAGAGCGACATGGCCATATTTTTAAGTCTATCTCTAATAGAAAAGAGGTTCGTGTAGCGGATTTCAAAGGTTTTGTCGTAGATACTTACAAGCTAAATTATTATAGAAAACAATTCCGTATAATAACGGATGCACATTTAGATGTAGGAGGTACTCCCCGGTGGATGACCCTCCATGTAGATCTATGTAATCCTAATAATTTCATCTTCTCATTGGAGCGCTTTGCCAGTCACAGTCAGAAGGAAATAATGAGTGCCATCTATAGGTTTGTTGCTACAAGATGGTCTGTTATAGGATCTTTTGTAAGGAGTCACTTAGAACCTAAAGAGAGTAACATTAAATTGGATTGGGGAGGTAAAACCACGGCCACCCTATTACGTTTTTCGGGCATCATAAAAGAGTATTTCAGAAATAAAAAGTTTGACGTACCTATAAAGTGGGACCATGACGTAATGGGCAGATTACAAAGGTTAATGCCGGATAGGTATCTGGACATAAGTATCAACAAGAAGGGAGAGCTGATAGCAGTTACTAATATATGTAGATTTATGTATAGAGGTACCGTCTATGAAAGCGGACCCTTTGAGTTGAAGATTCCGTTATTTGTTTCTCTTTCAATAGATGGTTCGGGGTATAATCTCGCTAAGAATATTTCGTTGAGGTATCACAACTTTCTAGAGTCAGGTTTGATTAGAAAAGCTAATGCCCGCCTGTTAATGTCTTACTCTGGTAAGATCACTCCTCACTCTCAATTCTCAGGCTTCGAACGCATCAAGAATGCAGATGGAACTTATGATCATCAATATAAATACGGTATGTGCCTAGGCGGACATGCCGATATTATCGAAAATAGTTACCAGAAGGGAGATTTAGCAGCGATGCTACTACAGCTTAGTTTATCCCTTAATTCTGTTAATAAGGATTGGTACGCGGAACCAACGGAGTTTTATCATGTTCGAAGGAAAAAAGTAAAAAAGTACTTTGACTTTGAGAAGAAAGGCCAACGGCCAGAAAGATTCCTTAGCAGAGGGTCGGGGGGGGCTAATGCCACAAAGAGGTTGTTAATTCCCACTAGGTTCTTTTATCCGACTCTTCGGGATTATTGGTATGATTATCGGGAGATCCCTTACCCTGAAAAGGAACCTGTTTCCCCTGATTGGGTAGCAAGTGGCATTAAAATATCTTCAACTCACGGAAGTCGTTCGAGCACTAAGTATCTTACAGAGTATAAGTTTTATGAGTTTGACGAGGAAGGTTTCGACCCAGAAGGTTATGACGGAAACGGCTTTGACTCCGAAGGTTACGATCGGGAAGGTTATGATAAAACCGGAATAGACCATGAAGGTTACGATGAGAAGGGTTTTGATTTAAACGGGTTTGACCGTGAAGGTTATGGACGTGATGGGTTTAACCGAGAGGGTTTTAACCGAGAGGGGAATAACCGTTACGTAGCTGACCCCGCTCTTCTGACCGAAGAGTTCTTCGATGAGGTTGACGAGCAAAATGACGTTCAAGGTGACGTTCAAAATGAAGTTCAAAGGGACTTCTGCCCTGATGACATCCCTTTTTAACAACGATAAGGAGTAAATAATGAAATTTTTACACGAAGTAAATGGGCCAAAGGCCTCCCCGTTTACACAGCAAGATCAGCAGGCCCAACAAAAGATGCGAGTGTTCATTCCCCGCAAAATATGGGAGGAGCTTCGCTACCGGACTATGGTAGAGAAGATTGAGTTCTCTATGTACGCGGAGATGGAGAAGAAACAAGTTCCTTACAGACTATCCCATGACATTTATGTCAAGAGACTTCTTCCGTGGGTGGTGGAGCAAGAGAACACCTCAGCAACTACGGTTATATCGGCCGGCCGTAGAAGGAGGTTATTTGAGGATGAGGAGGAGGATGAATTTAAAGATCTTTCTCACCCAAAGAACTTTCAGAACAGTAGCAAGTTTAACTTTGCTATTCATTCTCACGGCAACCTCAATGTTTTCTGGTCCTCTACGGACGAAGAAAACATAGGTAATTGGGATGCCGGTAAAGAAGTAGTTTCCATGGTTATCAATAATGACATGGATTACAAGATTCGCTACGACTCTTTATCTCCTTACAGAATAACCCATGAAGATATAGAGCTTTACTTTACTGAAGATGAGGAACTGGTAAACCAGATGCTTAAAGAAGGTGAGGCCACTAAGAAATGGTTAGAGGAAGAAAGGGAGAAAAGGAGTAAGGAGTTGGCAAAAAATAGGCAAAACCAAATGGCCGGATATCCCCATGGTTTTGATATGTGGGATGAGCAGTTCAATCATAACCACTTCAGCGGTTACTACCAATCTCCAACAAAAACTCCTAAGAAAGGGAAAGTAAAAGGAAAAACTAAGAAAAAAAAGGGCAGTGGTACCCCAAAGTTTGGAAATGAATCTGCCTGGGAGTACTGTGAACTTTTAGGCAGGTCTGTTCCTTCGAGCATTAGAACTTTCTATAATCGACACAGTAGATTTGATAGTCAGACAGGTAAGAAAGTAGCTTTCATGGAATGGTGGAACGGGCTATCGGAGCAGGAGCAATCTACTGGCGCTTATGCCTCCCTATACCTTAGTCACGAAGCGGAGTTACAAACCTTTACAAAAGCTTTAAAACCAGAACACGTTGAGATTTTGTATGAAGATGAACTATTAACAAGGAGAGAAAATGAAATTGCTAAAGCTAAAGAAGCGAACGTTAAAGGCACTAAGAAGAATAAAGAGTCACAGGCCAAGCGGGTCCAAGAAGAAGAAGGTATAGATGGCACGGCGGCCGCTCTAGTCGATGACAATTACCCTGACTGCGATTACATCTGTACCTTGTTAAATAGTCAGCAGATCGTCTATCCCGACAGTGATAGAGACTTAATAAACATGATGGCAAATTACGAAGATGCCGAGATGGATAGGGAGGAAACAAAGGATAATTGTTTCGTTTTTAAGACGTTAGACGAGTACCCCATCATGACCAAGATTGAAAGAAGCTTCTTCACCCATCTTAGATCCCACCCTACAGATAATTCAAGCTCCTTTGTGGCCACTACTATGGATTGGATTAACTCCCACTTTACTAAGGGGTATGATGCAACCCACATGCCATTAGTTTCAATGGACTTATACGCAATTGTTAGCTTCTGTCTAGGAGAGGATTTAGGGAAATTTATTTTCTCGGGACTGAGTCCCCTTGACTTGGACGACGTTTATAATGCTCACTCTGATTTCATCGTATATCTTAGTAGTGTGGGTAAGTACCAAGTGGATACCTTTGGAGGACTTGATACTATGACCACTGATGTAGATTTGCCAACGCAGCCACTGAACCGACTAGAAAAATTAATTTACCAAACAAAGGAGAAATAATGGATTTTGATAGACAAAGAAACCTAACCAACATGGACGGCTTGATGTCTGTAAAGGTCCTCGTAGTGGGTGCGGGGGGTATTGGATCTCACACGGTTGATGTCTTAACTAAGATGGGTATTGAACATCTAGAGGTCTGGGACTTCGACACCGTTGACAAGGTAAACATTCCAGTCCAAAGCTTCAACTTTAATCAAGAGGGACATAAGAAAGTGGAGGCACTAGCGGACAATGTTATTCAGAGAACAGGTACGTTTATTAACCCTAAAGATTCAAAGTGGGACGGAACTGATTTCAGCTTTAATCCCGAAATTATTATTACGGGAGTTGATTGCATTAACATTCGTAAGGACATCTGGAAGGGGATGAAAGAGTCAGGTGAATTCATTGGTAAACATCGCTGGTTAATAGATGCCCGTATGGCAGCTGATGTTTCTGAAGTTAACGTTGTTTACGGCAATGATCCTGATTCGATTAAGTACTACGAAGAGCAACGGATTAGCATTAACAAAGAGGACATAGCGCCCGCACCTTGTGGTATGAAGGCCATCGGTTTTAATAGTCTAAAGTGTGCGTCTAATATTTGTGGAACTATTCACAATATTATCAACAGACACCCAGTGAGATACAAGATCCATGAGGACACTATCCCAGGTCTTGTCTTTGATCCCTATGTCTCTAAAACACCAGAACAAATTAAATCACATATCTAGAAGGAGTAAAAAATGAGTAATCAGAGACCAGAATTTCAAGAAATAAAAATTAGTGAAATTGCTTTTAAACAAAACAACCGAGTCTCTCTTAGAGAGAATAGTTTCTTAGAGTTAATGGAGTCCATTAAAACTCAGGGCCTTATGCAACCAGTGGAGGTCACTAAGTTACCAAAAGCAAAAAGCAATGGTAAGAAGTATGAGTTAGTTTTCGGGCATCGTAGATTTCATGCTTGCAAAAAGCTGGGGTTTACTAAGATTAATGCTAGGGTACAAGACTACAGTGACTCTCCTAATGAAGATGCGGAACTCCAAGCTTTGGTTCGTAACATAGGTGAAAATGTCCACCGAGAAGATATTAATCTTTATGAGCTAGGATCTTCTTGTCATAAGATGATGGAGAATTTTGAAATGACCCCTAGAGAAGTTGCAATGACTTTAAACTGTGGTCTTTCTAGAGTGCAGTCCGCCTTAAATACTTTTAGTAGAGTGCCTGACGAGTTTAAGAAAAAAGTTTCTGTATCACCTTACGGTGCTAAGACTCAAAAACCAGGTACAGTCCCTGCGACTATTAGTAACTGCATTATTAATATGCAGAGAAAGTATGATCTAGGACAGGATAAAATTAAGAGATTATTTAAGGTAGCTGCCAGTGATAACACCATGTCGCAAAAGAAAATGTCGACTCTGATGGGGTTACTTGACCAAGATGTTGACTTTGATAACGCATTAGAGATATTAGATGACCTAGTAGTTCTAATGGTCCCTGTAGTTGTGACTAAAGAAGATAGGGAAAAGCTGACCGAGCATGGAATAACTCTACAGGATTTAGGAAAATTTGTGTACAACAATCCTAAATTCAACTTAGAAGATCCCTGTGACTTGGAATTCGAGGAAGTAGAAGAGTAAACAACACTGATACTAACGTGGGCGCTCAGTAGTTAGACATTGTCATTTGACGAAAACCTCCAATACAATGGTATAATCTTACTGAGCGTTCTGCTCAAATACGGGGGGAGGAAACAAGGATGTTGAATCCCCATCTTTAGGAAGAAGAACATGACAAGAAGACAGAGACAAAGAGTCTTAAAGAGACTCGCAGGTACTCTTGTCCCCAATAAATCTAAGTCATCTATAGAAAAAAGAAAGCTGAAAAAAAGATTGTACAAAAGAGCACATGGAAAATGTGCCCTGTGCGGCCGACAACTTTCGTTTGACAAGTCAACCATAGATCACATCATACCTCAATCAAAGGGAGGAAGTTGGGATTCGTGTAACTTGCAACTAGCGTGTTTTAGATGTAATGGGGCAAAGGGTAGTGATAGTAACTTAGATAAGGAGATAAGGATTTAAAATGAAAGTAAAAACAGAAAACATCATAAAGCAAATAGCTGATTTTAAACAGCGAAATAAGGATACTAACCAGAAGACAACTATTACCGAATTAGTAAAGTTCCTAGAACGGAACTACGAAATTCACTATAAACCCCCAGGGTGGGGTAAGCTCTATGCCAAGGAAGTTTGTGAAGATAATATAGTATCGATTTTAGAAGACTATGAGTACAACCCTAGCAACTATAACATAGAAACATTAATAGACGATATAGTGGGCAGAATCGACGATATTATAAGCGACGATTGGTCGTCTTTGGTATCTGATGTAGTCGATGCTCAATAGCAGGAGGTACCCGTGGTACAGATTTCAGCTCTTAGTGATTTTTTATCCCAAGAGCAAATAGCTAAATGTCAAGAAATTTGGGATGAACACAAAGAAAGATACTCCACACTAGGAGTAACTAAGAAGATACTTGAAGAAGTAGTGGCCCCTAATATTGAGGAGATTAATCAAAAATTAGGGCAAGAAAATGACCCCAGATTTATGTCTTATGTTATCGAGGGATTTCTTATGGGGGTATTACCCCCTACAGAAGAATATAACTGATAACGTAGGTTGGATGACCATAGAGCGTAGAGGTCTAAGATAGTAAACTGTCTTGGACCTCTTTTTTTATTGTCAACAATTGTTAAATAATTTGGGCTTGCATTTTTTTTAGCTATCGGGGATAATTACTTAAGGGAAAAGAGTTCCGCCCTTATAAAATATAAAAGAAGAACAAAGGGGTACCTAAAAGTTAGTGCCCCTTTTTTTAGCCTTCCCACAAAGATACTTCCCAAGAATCATTATAAACAGAGTTATCGTAGAGGTCATACTGTACTTCGTTTTCCCACTCATAGTTACGGCCACTAACTTCCCAAGAAGCGTTGTAAACTACATTCTCTAGTAGGCGAGTATCCCAATTACTCCACACGGCCACATTCAATCCGGTTTGGTAAGTGTCCTTTTCCAGGTCTAGCCCGTAATCGGCGACACCATCAAAAGGACTAACTTCTACTTCTATTCCTCGAAGATTAGTAGAAGTGGGTATTCCAGTTACGGCCAAAGCTAGGATTTCACCTAGGGTTAATTTAAAAGTGGTGTAATTAGTTGACCCTGCCCCACATTGAAATAACTCTATCTCATTTGGTATTCGGTAATTAGTATAGCGTAAGCACTCCGCGGCCTCTTTCATTTTGAGAGAGCTACTACTGTTAAAAGCTGCCTTTAATTTATCAAAACAAGGGATTCCACTTATGACAGAGCAGTCATAGTTTCTTAGATCCTCCATAGCAGCGCCCACTGAGCTAGAATCGAACTCCACTCCTTCTTCTTCAGCTATGGCCATAAAGTTATAAATATGTCCGGCCATGGCGGCAGTATCCCCTGAGTTGAGAGATGCCACTGCCCCATTAAGATGTGCCAGTTTAATTACGCTAACTTCATTAGGCCCGTCACTTTCTACATCTACAAATGGGTGGGCGTTAAGGTAATCTTCGTCCCTAACTTCACTAGAATATCCATCACTCCCAGGAGCAGGGCCATCACTAGTAGCATCTGCTTTCTTTAACCTAGCAGCTATCCTAAAGTCATCATACGCTTTAGAGAAAGTATCTTTTATATTATTTATATATTCTTGTAGCCCCTCATCCCACTGACCTATGTTGCTTAAGCTTTCTACGAAGTCATTAAGGAAGTCTGCGGAAGCACCAATTAGAGCGTATCCACCTATATAATCATCATCATCAAATGGTGGAGGTCCTGCCAAAAAGATGGACCTAGCTTGGGGGTTATCTCCCCAGGGAACATCTTCTAAGTTCCCAAGTAAGCTCATGGCCAAAGCCTTCCTAATGGCGTTGATTCCCCCGGACTCGAATGCCATGGGCATAGCGTAGATTCCGGCGGACAATGCGCTCAATGCTTGCACGATTCGCGCTAGTGTCTCAGCAAACTGAGTTAGCTTATTTATGTAGTAGCTTATTTCACTTTTTAGAGAGTCAGCTAAGTCGCCGATCAGCCCAAATATATCTGTAATATAGTTCTCTATCATATCTAGAAACTTGCTTATGTTATCTAGAACTTGAAAGAGTTGGGGGATCATTTTTAAGATGTGGGGTGTCCTCCACCAATCCGGTGGATTAGAAGATGTTCTATCGAACTCTAAAGGAATAGTGACCCTTGCTATATTAGAATAAGCAGAGGTGTCTATGGGGTAAATGGGCACAATGCCTATATCACTTCCCGCAGAGAATTTTTCAGATATTAGGGCCTTCTTCTTCTTTGCCTCTATACCTACAGTACCACCGCTTCTTATATCTTCTTCTAGGGCCTTAATGTAGCGACTTCTACGAGCATTGTTGTTGATAATAACATCTTGTATATCGGTGGAATCTGGGTCGTAGCAAACCATCTCAAGGGGGAATTCATAAATAAGAACTTCTCTTGTATTTTGAGAGTACCTATAAAACTTAGTTGTCTTGGTGTATGCAGCAGAGACCATGTAATCAATGGCGAACACACCCTCTTTAGCATTGGCATCTATTTCAGGTACTTCATTATCTATGAAGCTGGTTCTAAATCCGTAGTAAGCGTCAGTACTAAAAATCTTAATAGTCCCTGCCGAATCTTCCTTTATAGTCCCTATGTTTTTTTGAGTTCTAAGATCTTCAAAGGGCTCATTGTTTCTGAGTAATTCCCTAAAGACATAGATTCTATTCCATTCTATGTCCACTCCTCTAAAGAAGTTAGTTACGACATTATTTATTCTAGGGTAGTCCCAACTAAGAAAGACGCTACCGCCTACTCTTTCGGGGGCAACCTCATCCCATATAATATTACGGGTATTTTTAAACGTCTCCACCGCACTAAGATTTGGGACGTACCAAACAGATCCGTTTTCATGATAAAGATTGCTAGGGTTTAGTCCGAGGTCTTCAACTCTTGTTTTATGAGATACAAAAGTAAACTTATGGGTAGAGGCATCGTTTCCGCTGAAGTAGACACCGGGTTCCCACATAACTAATTTTGATCTGTTAATTTCTCTGGGTAGATTAGTATCATTACTGGGGTTAACTTGGGTTATCGGGGTTTTTGCTTTAGCGATAGAATCGCTACTAAAATAAACGGGCGTTACTTCGATGCTCTCGCGATCTCTTTGATCTTTAATGATAAGACCGTGGAGGTTTTCGGAAGCGCCTTCTGGGTATTTTCCATGGTGCTTAGCAACCTTAGCGGCCTCTTGGAATAGTGTGGCCATCTTAGTATAAGCGGCCTCATACCCACCAGTTGATATATACTTTGCTCTTAGGTTTCTAATAACTCCTATTCCATCTACAGAAGGTGGAAAGAAGTTATTAATCAAAGATGAGAAAGCTTTATATAGCTCAAAGAAGCTGGCCAAACTTGAGTGGCCGAACATAATAAACAGGGCAGATGCGGGAGAGCTATCAGGAATCAACGGCCGTGCTGGGTCTCCGGGGTCATCTAGAGAATCATTAAAAACTTGAGCGTATCTAGCAGTACCTCCAAAGTTATCACCTCTAAGATTAGATAACTTCTCCGTCTCTACATTGAGTTCATTATTTAACCTTTCAAGCTCATCAATCTCCTCTTCTTTAGCAGCAGTCCCTTTAGTAGTTATTTCAACAAGCTTTTTATCATAATCGCCTTGTAACTTATCTATCTTAGCTAATAGTGCAACTTCACCAATACTTGTTCCCCCTGTCCACATTGGAGGAGAAACCGTATTCATATCTAAGAAGTAAACACCTACACCCTTAAGCTCTTCAATAAGTTCTTTTATGGTTCTAATAACGGATTCAATAAAGGCAGATAAGGGGTTAATGTTTAGTAAGCTCTCCAACCCACTTTGCAAAGCAGACGCTGCACCATCTATTGCGGCAGCAATTCCCTCGTTAAGCGCATTAAGCTTTTGCATAAAAGAAGCTAACTCTTGGAGAGCTTCGCCCGCTGCTTTTGCTTTGTTGTCCTGTCCCCCCATAATAAGAGATAAGACATCAACACCTTGCCAGTTACCTACTTGTAGTTTTGCCATTTCTGTTCCGTACTATCTTATAGTTTACATTCAATTTCTTAAACTTTTCATTAACATCACTAAGATCAATATCTATCTTACTACCCTTAGGAGTGGATGCTTTTAAGCATTGGTACTTTAAGGTAACAAGTTTCTTAATAAGAGAGTTAAAGTTTAATGAGTTCCACTGTCCTGGGTCTTGCTCTTTTCCAAGTATCATAAAATCCCCACTATATTAAAGGTACACTTGATGCCACTAAAGGTTGAGGGGTGGGGGTTACTGAATTTAGCCCTGATACATCCCCCTTTAGTTCTAGAAATGCTTCCCTTAGCTTAACAGGCATCTTAGCATTAAGCACATCCAACGCCCCTTTATCTGAAACCAGCTCCATTATCTTAGCTTTTCCAGCGGAGATACTTCCACTATTAACTAGCGCAGAGCTTACTACACTCCAGGTTGTTGCAGGAGACGGGGACCCTACGGAGTCTCCCGGAACAACCAAGAGTACTTGGGAAGCAACAATAGTATTTTCCCAAGCAGTAGCGAAGTTAGTGATCCCTGTTACTGCACTAAGTGTTGGTGTTAGGGATGCTAATTCTGACTCGAACACACTCTTCTCAAAGAGTAAAGGGGGTGAAGCTGTTAATAGGCCACTTAGTTCATTATTCTGAACTCTGTTAAAGCACCAAGTTGCAAAATTCGGAATCCAACTACTATCTAGTGTAGGTGGAAGTGAGGCGAATGTAGAGATCCAGGTGCTTTCCGGGTCGATCATAGCGTGCCTTTAATAGTTATTAGTCTCGATTTAATATTCATTATTTGAGTTGCTAAGTTATTAAATAGTGGGGAGTTATTAGGAGGTGCTGTAGGTCCTACGACGGTTGCGTGGATATGACTAGCAATAGCAGTCTCGGTAGTATTAACTACTTGGAGGAACTCGTCTACTAATTGCAAGAACTCTATCCCGGCAGTACCTATGGCCACACGCCCGTTACTCAGCTTAACTTTTGCCCCTACGTTTTCCGTTTGTTGAATAACAACTTCGTTATTAGTCATGGAAATAATATTAGCAAGGGGAGCAGTTCCTCCACCTTTAATAACAACATTACCTAAAAGGTTATTAATATTAGTGTCCCCAACCACAACATCAAGATTCCAATCTCCCTTAGTGAGGGTGGTGTTTCTACTTCCTAGAGTGAGTTCCTCTGTAGAGTCGCCCTCTAAGATAAATAGGTCTTTGTTTCCTAATGCTATGTAGACCTTTTGGTCTCCTTTTGCTATGTAAACTTCGTGGTTTCCGGACTTAACGGTGTCCACCATGCTGCCAAATAAAGCACCGTTTCTGATAAAGCTGCCTTCTAAAAATATCTCTGAGTAGTGGTCACCGTTTTGGATATTTATGAGGTAGGGTTTACTATCCCCGCCCCCATTAATCTGGGTATTAATTCCCTGACCGATGATGTTTGTTTGCACACGACCTACTTCAATATTCTGGTCGTTGTTTACTTTGAGCTTCTGGTTGTTAGTGATGTTTTTATCTTCGGAGGCACCTTGTATGTCGATAGTGACATCATCAAAGTAGGTTTCATTAACAGTACTTCCATACTTCTTATTAACTCCACCTTTAAAAGTTTCTTTATACTCACCCTCATGTGTAATAATACGACCGTGGTCAAGTTCATTGATTACACCATCAGAACCCATGTGGAATAGTGCAACTTCTCCGTTATTTCCATCAAGGACTGCGATTCGTATCATATCACCAGCAGCACCCATGGCCACACGTAATCTATACCGCCCGGCCTGAACATCGGGGAGGGAGTTACCGCCATCGATGACATAGCTCACTGCCCCGTCTTTATTCTCAATAACAATATTACCAAAGTCAGTGAAGTGTTCGAAGTTTCTAGACACTATACGCAGTAGGTCGTTATATTTTATCCCTATGATTTGACATAGTTCAGATGCTTTAAAGTAGTTAACTCCTCCTTCTAGAACGGCAATAGCATTCCCTTCTCGAGTAGCTATAACTTTATCCCCCGGGATAAGATCCCCAAAAGAGGAACCGGCATAATTATATCTAAGTCCGACATCTCTTTTGTAGAGGGGGTCACTAGACCCGAAGTTACCAGGTGCGGGGGAATTGAATCCATCTTGTGTGGAAAGATCGGAGGTAATAAGTCCGTTAAGAAGTGGGTCACCCACATTAGTATTTGTTAATTTCCTTTGAAATTCAATATCTTCTCGTTGCCCTCCGGTAGAAAGGAGGTCTTCGAATTGTACCATACGATAGGCGTAGTCTCTATCGCGACAGACTAATATTCTTGACCCTTCTTTAGGCAAATCTTCTTGAGTTGCCATTTGTATAGAATCGTCTCGAGATATTGGGGAGATAGGAATTTCTACTAAGTTATCCTCTTCTTCAGGAATCTGAATAAGCATCGATCTGTAGGTAGGATTTACTAAAATGACATTGGCCTTCAATAAGTTTTTCATGAGTAGATTATACAGAAAATATGAATAAAGGAAAATAGCTTGTAAAGCTAAAGTAAAAAGAGAGGGTCCAGGATTAGCTGAAACCCTCTCTGGAATATTAGCTACCGGAAGCAGCAGCGTCGAAAGCCGATTCGAGAGAGCTCCCGTAGTCTAGCGCGCCGAATACATCAAAAGGAACAACTCGATCGAACATAATTTGGACACTTTCCATGATGGCCGGTTGTCCTACAGCAAAACCGAGGCTAAGGTTTTGAAAGACAATGTGCTCTACATAGAAACCACCAATGTAGTTTCGAACAGTGTCTCTAAAAAGACATGCCATTCCAACAGGTATTTTTAGAAGTTCCGAGTCTAAAGTAAAGATGATGTCCTTGGCATTAGCATTGCTACTATTAGGATCATAGGCCTTAGATTCAAAGCTGTCATTGAGTCCGGTATTTTTTGCAGTTACTTGCTTATAAATAGCACCTAGTATAGTGGATGAGCTAGTGAATAATCTAGCGATTGATCCGTTACCAGGAGCTTTACCAGCTAAGAAGAATGTTCGGGCAGACCCGATCATTTGCTGGACTTGCCAATTGATATTTTGCCCAATGGTTAAGTTCTGAAGAAGTCCAATGGGTGTTAAAAGAGAAAGATCTTGGTTTTGTCCCTTAGGTTTTCTATTGGGACCAATAAGCACAAGAGCATTCTCAGGACTGGCCGCAGTGTACGCAGCTTTATCAGCATCAACTTCGATCCACTGATCATAAGCTTTCCAAGGGCCAGTAGTGTCAGATAATGGTGTAGTAATGGCCATAAATTCCTCCTATATTGCTAAGTATAAGTCAATGCCATTAAGAGGTTTAGGTAAGTCAAGTTTAACTTTTCCTTCAATCCTATCACTGGCCGTTGAACTCTGTTCAACTGATCTAATAGTAAAATCACTCAATGGAGCACCAATTTTCGGAAGAACCTCTTTAGTTTTAGACTCTGCCGCTAACCTTATTGTGTCTCTTACAATACCAATGGTATCAGAAGTGATGTTGTACTCTCCAATAAATGGGCTAAGTACATCAAAGAAGTAATAAGATAAGTGGTCAAAATTCTTAACTACACTTAGCTCTCTGGTCTCAACAAACTGCATGTCTGTAGTTAGTTGATGGCGAACATAAGGTAGAGCAGTAGGTGAATCTTGTACAAAAATCCATCCTCCGGCCTCAGCAATTAGGTTAAGCTGATTTCTATTAAAATAAGTATTAGAGTTATAAATTCGGTCTATGCCCGCAACACCAAGATTAGTGAAACCTTGTTGTGGAGGAAGCCCCGCAACCATACCACCGATAACACAACCTAGAAAATAACCAGGAATGATATCACCGTTAACTTCAATTTCATTAGACCAAACAATAACTGTTCTCTTGCTATCAAAAGAATTAATTGCGGCCGCAATTTCTTCTGCTTGTTGAGTCTTACTAAGATCCCTTTGGATAGTGTAAGTAATGTCAGAAGCAGTAGTTAAAAATGGAGTCCCTGAAGTTACTTCGATAACGTTGTCATTAACAACAGTGTTGACTACGTATGATCCAGTAACAGCGTTAGGCGCAGTAACCTCAATTCTATCTGAGGGGCTAATACCATCAGTTAAAAATTCAGCACTGTTATCCCTAAAAGTTAAACTGCCCGCTAGGTTAAATACTTCGCCAGTAGCACTAGAAAACATTTCTTTTTCAGTGACCAGATCAGTTCCACCAGAACAAACACGCCAACCATAATAATCAGCAGTGGACATTTGCTCACAATGTGTTTTGAAAGTTCCAACAACAGAAGAGTTATCAGTAAGAAGAGATAGGAAATAAACGTCATTTTTATTCTCTAGAATATCTTTAACGTCAGACCAACCTGCCTCGTCTCCTTCTTTAGTGTTTACTCCAATAAACTTAATAGGAGTTGTAGTGTTAAGACGAGCAAGATAAACCCCAAGAGCAAGTGGGTTATCTTTAGAAATAGTACCAATCTTTGATTCAATTTCTGCTGTGCTAGAAACGTCATCAACATCTGCACTAAGGTCAGTTCTAAGTGCTTTAAACTCCATATAAAGTGTACCTGTTTGTACAGGGTAACTTACTGAGTTATAAGTGTGTTGAAGTGCTGGGTCAACAGTTACTTCATTTCCGTCCACTGAAAAATCAGAAGAACCTAGAAGACGATCGTCTAGTTTCTTTTGAACAGAATAAGTAGCACCGGTCATATCAGCAGTAAAATTTTTGTTAAGAGTTATTGTTGTTGCTGTAGTATCAAGAACAATTCTTCTAATAGCTGTGCTTAAAGAAGTATGATCAATGACTACAATGTCACCAACTTCAATATCGTCAGTGTCAAACGATGCTCCTAGGTCAGTCAAAGTTGCGCTGTTAAGAGTTGCATCGAAAGTACCATTAGTAATCTCAATATACATCTCATCCATGTACAGTTTTACTGAACTAGATTCTAGAAGACCACCTGGGTATAACCCTGGAGGGTTAAAAGTGTTTCCGTTATTCTTGTCATATTCACCAACTAAAACTTCTACCTTGTTATCCACGTAAGTCATCACCTGATACGCTCTACCAATAACTATACATGGTAGATCAGGAGAAGCTAACGTTGGAGAAACTTCTTCCAGTTGTTGGAATACTCGAACAAGAGGTAATGTATAGGCCATGAATCCCCCTAATTTTGTGTTGTCTTACCCAAAGACTGTAAATAAATCTTCGTTAAGAATCCAGTTGGATCGTTTGCGGATGTTAAGTCCAGTTCAAAGGCCAATTCTCTTATATCAGTTTGAACCGCATCTACGTTCCAAGTTAATTCATACGTTAACGATAGGTTAATTGTGCTAATGAATGTTTCCCTGTCCTTCTTAGCAGGACGAGGCGGAATAAGCATAAAATCACCCATGTTCGGGATTCTATACTTAGCTCGTAAAACATCTCGTGCTGCAGCAATAGCTACGAAAGTGTACCAACCAAGTTGATGAGACTCCCCTTTAAGAGGAGATTCACAATTGATAGTGATTCCTTGGTTGACTCTGTTATAACTATACTTTTTAGTACGAGCTACTAAGGTTTCAGCGTTATCTCCTATAACCACATCTCCTAAGGACGACTGCCCTATATTAACAAATATAGCGGGGCGGTTATTTCTTATTTCCGTTTCGATAACATTACCGGAAGTTATAAAGAGATCTGTTTCTAACTCATCTTCACGCCAACACCAAGGAGCTCCGTAAGCTTCATCGTATCTCTTACGCAGATAATGAATAAAAAAACCACCAATGGCCAAAGGACTTTTTAGCGGGACATTGGGTACTGGTTTGTAATCTGTATCTCTGATAACCATAGTTAAACCTAAAGTGAAAACATTTCAAATATAATTATACATAGTAACTGGAGGAAAGGCACTACTAATTAAAAAAAACCGATAAATTTTGACCCTATTTTTTTATAAAAAATTATAGTTCGGACTGATAGTCATCAATCTTTTTTTGGAGCCTAACATTCTGAGCAGCGGTCTCAACATTATTATCGCGAAGAAGTTTTGGAAGAACTAAGGAGCCATTTACTCCGGCACGAGCGACAGTCCAATCATACCTCTTATCGTAGAAGGGCTGTACCAAACCTTTTATCTCTGCTATACGGGCAGTTACTTGTGATACTCTAGTATTGTGGAATGAATTAAAAGCACTGATACCTGAGTCTGTTACATCGAATGGGGAGTACCCGCCATAAAAAGATTGGGCCGCGGTTATTTGACCAAGAACAGCGATATTTTTATTAGGATCTAAGTTAACATTGTAGGCAGATAGTTGATACGCTAGAGCACTAATATGATTGGCCATGGCCGTATCAACATTATCTAATAAATAGTCCATAAGTAATTGAAAATCTCCAGATGTCCTAGATGCTCTTTCTGAGTTAGAAAACCCGGGGAATTCTCCTAGTAAAGTTGACCCCGCGGGTAGGGGGACACTACATTCTGTTATATACTCGACATCTAATTTAACAGTGCTGATCCAAGAATAAGATAACAACTCACATATTTCTTGGTTAGGAGCTTGAGGTCGAGTGCAATAATCCCCGTTCCACACGCCACCTGTCACATCACATATGCCTTCATCAATTATCTCAGGGTTACCGCAAAACTCTATTGGAGATACATCTAATAATTTCGCAACAAACTGTTGTCCCCCGCCATTAAATATGACTTCTTGATTAGCTGATAAATTCTCATCAGAGTTAACGTATATAACATCAGTTTCCCCTGGAGAATGTGCTCTAGAATCTAATACAGTTACTGTTGTTTCTGGGATAGCAACATTAGTTGCTAGGCCATTTACTAATAAATTAAGATAGAAGTCATAGAAAGTAGCAAAGTATTGTTCGTAATATGCTGACCCAATAATAGCTGCGTTGGCATTGTCGAACTCATCTATTCGAACAACATCGGGCTCTTCTTGAGAAGGATCATATAGTCTTCCTTCTAAATTTCCTCTGTCTATTACATCAGAGTTCATTACAGGACTTTCTACATATTCACCAGATAAGTATTTAAGTTCAATGTCATAAGGGTGAGCTATACTTTGATAGTATTCCCAAAGATTATAATTGATTTGTTCTTTCGCCTCTTCTTCAGCTATCTGAACTTCAGTATTAGCAATGGCCTGAACATTGTTAACAATTTCTTCTTGAAGATCAGTGATCCTTTGTTGAATGTCTTGTTGGTCGGAAGGAGATAAAACTGGGTTTGCCATACTACAACTCTATACTATCAGGCAGATCGATAAGATCTTTACCGAAGTCCCATTTATATTCAATAGCAGTCCTAGCTAGCTTAGTAACAACTAACTCTTGGTGGACTGTAATTCGCCTCATTTCTGTTTTCTCTACACGGTCTACTTTATAACGGTCATTAACGTCTAAATCGATAACTAAATCTTGAGGGTTAGTGGAAGGATAATCTAGAATTTGATATTTACTATAATCTGTTTCATTGCCATGATCGTTCCCTAACTCATCCACTTCTTTATAAACAGGGAGCCGGGCACCCCAAGTGATAAATGGCTTATAATAGGGATCAACGAAACCTGTGCCGTAGCAAGTTCTGCAATGTGATCGAGTCACATTACCTGTATTAGGATCAAAACAAGAAGGGCACCTTGGTCCAACGTGTCTTCGTTTAACAATAGCTATTTTTCTACCAGAGAACTTCTTTAAAACAATCTCTTCATCATGAAGTATTTTCCTCTTACGGAGGAACTCATCTTTACGTTGATTTCTAGTAGAAGAGACAACATCAGAGTAATAAGTTTTTCCCTGATAAGTTGTGTAAACTTGGTAATAATACTGATTGAAAAATCCTAGTAACCTAACATGCTCATCTACGAAGTAGAACTCAGTTGACCCTGGTGACCCTGTTGGATTAACTACTTCCCAGCTATCTTCTAGGTGTGGAGTTTCACTTCTTCTAAGATAGAAAACTAAACCTGGGAGGGGAACATTCAGCTTCTTAACCCCTTCGACTTTGAAGTCAATGTATGCCCTGTTTGGGTATAATGGTAGGATCTTTTCTATTTCAATATCAATCATTATAAACCTAGTTTTTCCTTAAGCTTCTCAGATAAAGTTTTTGGTCTTGACTTTGATCCTGCAATGCCTCCTGCCACTGTAGCTAGAGGTAACAAAGTTAAAAGCAACGATGGTGCCATAGGTCCTAATGCTTTAGTGGCCTTAGTTTTTGTTGCCATGGCCGGAGCAGCAGCTCTTAAGGCCGCATCCGAAGGTAATATCTGTTTTGAGATGAGCGCATTAACGGCCATATTTTTAGCTAGCCCTGTTCCGGCCCCTAACCCCGCACCATACAAAGCACCCTGTAACCTATTACCTTCTCCGCCCATAAGTGCCCCTGCCCCCGCACCTAATCCGCCACCCGCAAGGATACCTTTTAGCAGGGACTTAGCCGCAACTGATCCTAATTTATAAGCAGCTTTTTTAGAAACCATTTAAAACCTCTGAGAAAATGTATTGTTATTTTTTCCAGCAGTTTGCCCCGCATATACCCCTGCTCCCAAGGCCGCAGGAGAATAGCGAAGCATCTTACCCATCGTTTTATTACCCTTACCTAATAAATAACCTAAAGGTTTTTTACCAAAACCCGCAGCAGCACCCATGCCCATACCTTTCATGATACCTTCGGTTCCGTGCCCACCAGGAGCAGTTGCTCCTCCTACGACCCCACCTACCAAAGAGCCACCAATAGTTCGGCCTGCACTGCCTCCAAACATTTTGTTCATAACTTTAGGTGCTAGGTATTTTGTGGCGTTATACATACTCTGAATAGTTGCTCTTTTCTCAAAAGCCCTTTCAGTTAAAGAAGCCTTCTTCTTTTTCTTTTCAGGAATGTTCTTAGGAGTTTTACTTTCCCATTCATCGATGGTTTTTTGATCCATCTTCCCCTCTGCCTTTAGGGCATAGAATTTTCGTCTTTGGGCTTTTGATTTAAAAGGCATATTTATTCCTTATCTAAATCCATAAATTGTTGAGCGCCGTACATTCCAAGTGAGGGTGCAGCGGCACCAATTGCATACGTTCCAAAAGCAGCGGGTAATTGATCCCAAGATTCATCGTACCCTTTAAAGCGAGGTCCATACTTTTTAGCGGCATCTCTTAAGTGGTCCATAGCTAAATAACTGGCCTTACCTTCTTGATAAAGCGTGGGTAAATGAGTAGCAAAATCAATAAGTGGGGTGTACTTAGCTAATCTATCAGGGGCACCATACATTAATGGACTAAGACCTCCGGCCATAGATCCAAGAAGGCGAAGACCTGATTTAAGAGTCCCCATTGATTTATAGTCAGCCGCGTGACCTAGTTCATGGAGTAAAATTGGTAATGACTTATAATTACTAACTACTTCATCACTAGAAGGATTATAGTAAGCATTCCCCATTCTTTGTTCACTTTTTTCTGCTATAATTCTGGGATTAATGCCGTGTTTTTTACCGAAATCTTTCAAAATCTGAAGATCTCTTTTAGTAGAGATAACATCTTTTACTTTTTTTAATAAACTATTAATTGGTTTCTTACGGTCGTATTTATATTCTTTTTTACCTAGAGCTTTATCTGCTAATAAGTACTGAAAAGGAGTACCTGCTAGTTCACCTAAAAAAGAGCCAAGGTAACTTTTAGGTGCTCGAGGTATCATCTTTTCAAAGTCATACTCAGCATATTTAACTTTTTTTATTTGGTTAGCTCTTTTCACTAAAGACATCAAATAACCTTTTAAGTAATTAAATAAGGAGCGAAAACGCTCCTTACTTATTAATAGATTACTCTAAACCTAATCTTTCTAAAAGAGTAGGCTCATCTTCCATTAACGCATTGGCTCCTGCGCCGGCCCCAATACCACCAGCAGCAAGTAATCCTGCTGCAGGAGCATTACGTTTTAGACCTGAAAGACCTTGAGATAAATATCTCCCTTCTCTTCCAGTAAAAGGCGTCATTCCTTGTGATTTTAAAACGCTAAGAAGTGAAGTGTCGTCAACATTTTTTAAAACATTGGCCGAGCCTAAATGATCCATTAAACCTTTTCTTAGTAACCTAAGGTTTTTAGGAGCATGTTTAAGAGATTTAAAGCTCTCTCCTAGACCTACTGCTACTTTTTCCATTTCTTGTGCAGCTACTTCTCTTCCTAGATTGTAAGCTACTTTCAACATTGCTGTCTTTTCCATCTTTTTTCCTTTGTAAAAATAGTTAACTATTATGGGGTAAAGGGTACCCCAAACTATAATAATATTATCTTTTAAACTAATCTTCTACTAGCAAATCTAACACCCAGTCCTTGACCGTTGTAGATCCCATTAATATT
>Ga0180433_10002157_pt1 | contig 31143 bp, 26 predicted proteins | sample SS_ome_8_FD_132980 | JGI IMG/M metagenome (GOLD analysis project Ga0180433, IMG submission 132980) | Hypersaline lake sediment archaeal communities from the Salton Sea, California, USA - SS_1_D_1 metaG | ecosystem: Environmental > Aquatic > Non-marine Saline and Alkaline > Hypersaline >... | reverse complement strand
GAGATCGTTCATGCCACTCGCCGTGATAATCGTCTCCAGTTGGGTCTTAGCACCCGCGGAACCTTGATGGTGTCACGGGCGGCGCGGGCCCGCGCGTATTTCCAACGGCGTGATTATGTTATTCCCGACGACGTCTTATGGATTGTGCCCTATGTGCTGCCGCACCGCGTTATTCTGACCTCCAAAGTGCGTTACAGCGGCGCGACGGCCGAGCAGATTGTTATGGAGGTCGTCGGCGGCATCAAAGTGCCGGTCTGAAGAGGACACTGTCACCATGGCTGAAGCCCATGCAAGAGTGCATCTCAGGTTGACCGACGCCGGCAAGATAGTCTTGCACGGGATCTGTTTTGTAGTCTTCGCCGCTTTGGTTGTGCCTGCTTTCGGCGTACTTTCGATTCTGGTCACGATCTTCCTGATCGCCTTGCTTGTGGGGTTTGTTCTGCGGCCGAGGATCCGGATGAGCGGGGACCTGCCCGACCGTGTTCTTGCAGGCCAGACAGTGCGAGCGACGTATCTGCTTCGGAACGTGGGTCGCTTGCCGAGCTATAATCTCTGGGCTACGTTTGGCATTTTGCCTGAGGCGATTGAGCAGGTCGGCGGCGGGCATTTTGTCCCGCGTCTTGGGCCCGGCGAGACAGCGAAAGTACATGTTGTGCTGCGAGCAAAAAGGCGTGGGCACCATCGAATCAAGCCGCTGGTGTGTCGTTCCAGCTTTCCTTTCAACTTATTCAGCTTCGGCGTATCGGCTGGCGATGAAGAAAGCCTTACCGTGCTTCCGGCATTTTCTCAGGTGGAGGTCCCGCTGCGTCGCATTAGTCGGCCCACCAGGAGCATTAGGGCTAAGCTCGCCGGCCATACAGATGTGTTCCCCGAATATGCTGGAAACCGCCCATTTGTGGCGGGTGATTCGCCGCGCAAAATCGATGCTCGCGCGTGGGCTCGCCTAAGTGTGCCGGCTACCAAGGAGTACGACGATGATTTCGACAGTTACGCTGCGCTGATATTGGATACCACCGTGCCCGAGACGGCACCCCGGTCAAGCTCGGATGAGATCGAGGAACTTGAAGCGGCGGTTTCTCTTTGTGCCTCCGCAGCTTTTTCGATCTCCGACGATTCTCTTATTGAGCTTCTGCTGGCCGGTCCGGAGGTCCACCAGTTCACAGGTTGGACCCGAATAGCCCAGCGCGACAGGATACACGAGATTCTGGCGGGCGTTGGACCGTCTCAAGGTTGCTCTGTGGAAGCGGTAGCTCCGATGCTGATAGATCGGTTCTACAAGCTCTCTACGGTCGTGTTCATTGTTCTGCGCTGGAACGAGGAGTTTGCGCAGTTGCTGGAACTGGCCCGGCAAGCCGGTTGCCACTGTACGGTTCTTGTCGTAGGGCGAACCGGCGGAATGTCACTATGTAAAGCCGGCGAGAGTTGGCCTGAGAACATCCAGTTTCTATCCGCCGTTGAGATTTTGCGGGGTCGATAGGAAAGCGATGAGGGCACAAAAAGCTATCGCTGTCATAATGATTGTGACCAGCTCGGTGCTGACCGCGTGGGTCTCGCACGACATTGCCTATCCGGTCGTCCTGTGCACCTTAGGTCTGTTAGGTCTGCAGCGGCGCTTCACGTGGGATATCAGGCCGGAGAGACGCGTCATTGCGTTATTATTGCTGTTATTCTTGGCGATTATGTTTGTGCTGCACTATAGGTACGTCTGTTTTGGCGGGCGGGTGAGTTATAATCAAGGCCCGGTTCTCGCCTGGCAGACAATAAGCCGTTACTTGCTGGCCTCAATGGTCCTCATGCTATTTCTGGGCACACCACAGCGACTGCCGTCTTCGCTGGGTCTGTTTCACATAGCGGTTTCGCTTTCTGCCGGCCAAGTCCTGTTGCTTGATGACATGTACATCGTTTTTCGGCTGTTGGAATTGCTCTCGGTCATTCTCGTTGTGCTGTACGCAGCTACGTCTCGTGGAGTGGTGGATTTGCCGATTCCCAGGCGTACCGCCGGCAGGTCCCGGTGGCTTGCCTTCGGCCTGATACTGGTCGTTGCGGCAAACTTTGGCTGGATCGTGAGCTCGATACTCTATCGTCATGTGGAGTTGCTCAACTACCTGCCGGTTCGGCTTTGCCGGCAGGGTCTGGCCTTAGAGAGTGCGACGTACCATACGTCCCACGTTGGTTTTAGCACCAGCGGTAAGCTATCGAACGTTTTACTGATCAAGGCCGATCAGGACACGACTCCTGTGTTGCGCATTGACTGTGACAAGAGCCCCGGCTACCTCAGGGCCAGAGCCTTTGCCATGTACCGGCAATCCGAATGGTTCGATTTGTCAAACCGAGAAGTCCTCTTCCCCGAACAAGGCAGGCTCTTCGGCATGTACGTGGCCGGCGGAGCCAACGTCTTTCGCCTGCAAGAACGGGATCCTTCTGAGTGTGAATATATGACTGTTCGCCATGAGACTCGTTTGGGCGATGCTCTGTTTACACCGCTGGGGACATGCTTTCTGAGGTCGCCGCTTAGTCTGCTGATGCGGGACGACGACGATATTGTCTATGCCGGCCATTTCAGCGAGGACCTGAGCTACCGGGTTGCTTACACGCAATCAGCGTACCGACGGCCTCCGACCGATACCCAAACTCGCCGGATGCTGAATACTCCCAGGCACCTTGACCCTCGCATACGGCAATTGGCAAGCAAGGTTTTCGCAGACTGTGCCACCACGGGCGAGAAAATCGACGCGGTGAAGGATCATTTCCGCACCAACTATACGTATTCGTTGGGACTGAACATTCCATCCGGCCGGGATAAGCTGGCTCACTTCCTGTTGCACGAGTCGAGCGGCTATTGTGAATACTTCGCGTCCGGCGCCGCGATTCTCCTGCGTTTGGCCGGCGTCCCGACCCGGTATGTCACTGGCTTCTTGGTCACTGAAAAAGACCCGCAAGGGCAGGCATGGCTCGCGCGAAATATGGACGCCCATGCCTGGGTCGAGGCTTGGAACCAGGAACGAAAGGAATGGACTGTTGTTGAAGCTACGGTACAGGAGGGTGTCGCCGCGGCTTCTACCGCTGAACAATCACAGTCCATGGGCAGCGGGAGCGGTACGGTTCTAGGCCAAATCCTGCAAACTTTGTATCAGTATGGTATCATTGGCGTGTTAGGCTGGTTGTTCGGGTACTGTGGCCTGTCCGCCGGCCTACTCATACTGGCATGTCTTCTGGTCGGCGCCCTGTGGTTGGTTGTGTCGCGACACTACAGGAGCGAAAAGTCCACAGATGAAGCCCAACGAATCGGCCAACAAAGGCCGGAGATCGTGACCTTGCACGACATATTGGCTATCGTTGACCGCAAGGTCAGTACATCGGGAGCGAGGCGGGACCTCAATGAAACGTTGCACGCTTTCTCGCAGCGGCTGCGGACCCGCGAATCCGGTGACGGACTGTGGACACGCATATCGGACTGGTATCTGGAATACGGCAACCTCCGCTACTGCGGCACAATCGCCCCCAAACCCTTGCGGCAACTGCAACAACGTGCTCAACACCTGTGACATTCGGTAGGGGTTGTGCGCACATATCCGGCCCGTATCACTGAGGGCGTTGTTTGCCCGGCATGAAACCAAGCCAAGCATTGCGGCCGCATGGCTGTCACGGCTTCGCGGCGCGACAGAAGGGCGTGGTCCGCGCTTGGTGCAGTATGCCTCAATCCTATGCTTGCTGACCTCCGCGCTTTGCCGGGGCCGTTACGGTGCCCGTGCCGCACACCTTATTCGGTATAGCGTCCTGTCAAAAAAAACACGCTGAAGACCCGGATTGTCAGCCGAAAAGTACGATTTAGTCAGTTTTTCCTTGATTTGCATCGGGGCAAGACCCTATAATATATTATCAAGGAAGCACCCAGCCATGTAAGCATTGGCCAATGGCCAGGAAGGCCCTTTGGGGCAGTAGGAGGACTGGACGTCTGGCTGCGGCTGCGACCGACGCAGCAGTGTGTGTTGAACAAGAATACGGGGGATGGTTTCGTTGGCCGATATCGGCTGGCGGGGAGAAAAACTGAGGAGGGGAAGGGCAAGATGTTTAAAAGAGTTCTGGGGGCGGTTGTTGCTGTATTTCTATTGACGGCTACACTTCAAGCAGGGCATTTGCAGGCTCTATCTGGAGACGGCGCAGCCATCTGCGACTGGACTACCGTAGGACCGCCTATCCCCGTGATGATGGGAGTCGAGTTGTGCATCGAGATCTTGGACCAAGAGGAATTGGCAAAAGGTTTCATGATCCATCAGATCGGTGCCACGGATGACTGGACGGGTTCCATGACAGTTAGAGCAAAGGCTAGTTGCTCCTATGGGCTTTGCTGTGAAGTGGAACTTACCGATGCTGCCATGGCGATATGGGATAAGCAGGGTAAGGAGTCAAAGAAGCTGTGTTGGCTTGACCCTGAGTCAGGCGATGCGACATTTTGTGAAACCGTGAACGAACATCGCCTCCACGTGAGGCTGGATAATCTTTCGATTGTTCACTTTGCGCCGAAGCAGACCATACAGGTTGCAACTGTCCAATTGACCGTTGCGCCTAAGCCATTGAGGGTAAAGGATGTCTTTCAGCCGTAGGTGGGGCTTATCAGATTAGGTCCTGTGTGCCGCCACACGACTTGAAGGGGCTGGACCAGCCGCAGCCACTTAGAAAACTCTCCTTACCATCCATCCGTTTGCCGTTCACACGACCGGCAGGGTTTCTTCTTCCATTTTGAGACCTTGAATTTGCGATCCCTGTTGCCCAGCCCGGCGCAAACGTCAAATGCGACGGGGACGCGCATCTGACGCCTGCTTGTCCTCACTATCGATGACAGAACAATTGATGAATTGCAAGGATCCTAGATTATGGTCAGTATGTATGGTACGTAGTGTAGGGCCGAATCAGTGTCGTGGATGGCAGGATTCCGTCACGCGAGGCACAAGCCACGGCCTAGGAAGGAAGAAGGGGTTCAAATCAAACGTAAGGAGGTGTGAGAAATGGTTAGAGGGTGTTTAGTTTGTGCCGCAGTGGTGATGCTTTTGGCGCCCGCCGCCCTGGCGGATATTGGAATGGCGCAGGGTTACACACTATATGTGCCAAACGTCGTATCCCGATCCGGACCGCAGAGTTCAGCAGCAGGTAGCAATAGTGTCATTGTCCAGCAGAACCAGCGTGCCACCGATATACTTGGTACGGTTGCGACGCAACTGCAGACAGGCACGCTAAATCAAGATGCTGCTGCAACCGGTGAAAGTGGTGGGTCGGAAACCAATGAACAGGCGCACGTTGGTGCGGACGTACTCGGCGTTGTCGTGGGGCTTCCGACCGGAGTGACAGTGAATCCACCTATTGTCGGTTACTCGGTCTCCGAATTGTTAGCGCGTATACTGAACCGGTGAGTGAGACGGCTCAGGCTACCAGATAGACTCAGAGCGGGTCTGATCATGCCGCGCGGTATGGAACGCCGCGCGACTGACAATGTTTTGTTCGCCATGTCGGTCGGGCCCTGTCTGCACACAGATTACCACTCAATCTAATCTGCGATCGTTTCTACACTGCGAGACCGCACTTCCACGCTGTAGCCAGTTGCATGTCAATCTGCGTCATAGGCCCACCGACTGCATGCACGTCCCCCCCTGCAAAACACGGGTACGTAGTCGGATCAATGTAGGTGATTTGATTGTAGCACAATTGTCGAATTGACCGGCGAACAAGACCGATTAGTATCGGCACTTACTACTAAGCGGAAACAGTCTATTGATGTGCATCTTCACGTAGTCTTAGAGAATCTGGAGGCATCTCCTTGTGCTCCTCCGGGTGCCGTTCAGTTTGCCGGCGCGCGTCTGCGGAGGGCACAGGGGCCGGCCTAATAGCGCGTGGTTGCTGAGATGCGTTGGTGCGGTGGGAGTACTGTGGAGTTTTTCATTTCTCGGCGACGTGAAACGATAGTGCGCTGCTGAAGCCGGATGCGTGAAGACAGGAAGGAGGTATGCCTATGGTGCGATACTTGTGACTCGAGTTGAAGTTTGATGTAGGGTAGTTGAGTGGATGAAAATAGTAGTTGGAGGTGCAAAATGGAACCTAATATGAGATTACCAGTAATCACGGGGATGATTTTGATGTCTGTATTGTTGGTTGGCAATGGAACGGCAGCGACCGAATACTGCAGCCAGGATGTACCGAAGGACATCCCCGATGACGGCATGGTTACCTCTTTGTTGACGGTGCCAGATTCATTCATTATCAAAGATGTTAACGTCGTGCTCTATATAACACACAGCTACGATGCCGACCTGGACGTGTATCTTATCTTCACACCCGACCAGAATGACATGAAGCCGGTGGAGGTAGAGCTGTTCAGTGACGTTGGGCCGAAGCAGGCGAACTTCAAGGGCACGATTCTGGATGACGAAGCCGACCTCCCGATTGATAGCAACGAGGCCCACGCGCAATATGAAGGTCCGCATAAACCGATGGGGAATCTAACGGACTTTGACGGTCTGGACCCCAGCAAGGGAACGTGGCAACTGCGGATTATTGATGACAGTAGCGTAGACGTTGGAGTGCTTCATTCTTGGTGTCTGATTATCGAGGAGTGTGTTCCTCCCCCGGAGCCTGCCGATCCAGAACCAGTGGATGGCGCGACCAATCAGCCGCTCGATATCTGTCTGTCTTGGAATGGAGCAGCGGAGTTGGCTGAAACAACGTGGGATCTCTGTTACTGGGAGTGTGAAGACGTAAACTCCATGGTATGTGTCAGTGACTTGAGCGAGCCGAACTACTGCCCGGATTCCTTCCAGCCGAGCACGCAGTATTGTTGGCAAATTGTCGCGAAGAACCCATGTAAAGAGGAGGGTACAGAGGGACCGACCTGGCATTTCTCAACCACAGGCCCACCGGTGGCAAGGACGAAGGACCTGGTTGTAGTACCCGGTATGGATTGTCAAGCGGATGTCGGCACCGACGATATCGACGGCGGCTCATCCGATCCGGATGGGGATGCAATAACTTTGACAATGGACCCGGCCGGACCTTTCGAAATCGGGCAGCATGAGGTGGCATTAACGGTGACCGACGACAAGGGTCTCTCAGACAGTAATACAGCCACGGTTACCGTCCTGCAGACCGCTTGGTGCTATAAGATCGAAGCCATTGGCATGCTGGAAGCCTTCGACGCCGATCCAAATGACCCGAACACGGCGGACTTGGCCGCAGCCATCGAGCACATCGAGATGAGTCTTGGTGTTGTTTGGGCCGGACCGGATCGCATCGCCAAGTGGCAAGGCGGGTATTATGTTGAACTCAATGTCTTCGACCATCAGGAGGCGGCCTGCGATTTGCTGAAGGCGTACGAAGAGAATACAGGAGTGGATACAGAGCCTGCGCGTCGGTTGCTGGCTGAGGCTGACAAGAGACTGGCGGAAATGGCCATCTGGGCAGCTCTTTTTCATGGCTGTGATGATACCATCATCGCAGAAGCGAAGGCGCTGAAGAATGAAGCCGATAGAGCGGTGATGATGGGCGACATCTGTTCCGAGACTCTGGCGAAGTATGAAGAGGCCTGGCAATTGGCCATAGACTGTTTGGGTCCGGACGTAGACGTTAACCGCGACGGCAAGGTTGATATGGATGATTTCATGCTCTTTATTGATGAGTGGCTTGCGTCCGCAAGCCTGTAGCGCGCCAATCAAGCTCTGGCGGGGCTGGCAGATTGCCTCTGCCAGCCCTTTTGGACACGCCTATACGGCGTAAGATGAGATCTGAATAGAATCGAAAGAAGAGGGTGAAACAAAGGTGCTCCAGCTTCAGCCTCTCACGTTTTTCGAGGGGGCGGCTCCACCGTGATTTGCCGCTCGGCGGGTGACGTTTTGGCCAAACAGCGCACACCGAGGACTTCGTCGGGCCCTCTCCACCTGCACGCGTGTTTCAAGACCTGCCGACCATCAGGCGGTTTGCCTCGAGCGGAGCCTTTCCCGCCAGACTCTAATAGGAGACCTGGCTCTGGTGCTCTTCTGTAAAAACATTTGATTCCGCGGTACTCTCACCATCGCCGCTGCTGAACGCATGACCGAAGGAAGTTGACGGTAGTAGTAACCCAGTGTGGGGGACCGCCGTGCCCACAAGGGGCACATATACCTGCCCAACCGTTCCCAGAGGCAGTCCCACCGTTAACGAATGTGCCAGAGACTGTGTCGGTCCGCTTCCAATCTGAGAATCTGCCATTGCCGGCAGTAGATCCTGGCCCAAGGAGCTACCAACCAGGAACAGAGATACGGGCGACGTCTGTGCGTATGGATTCATCAGTTGACTGCCGAGAGACGATGGGACTCCTTGGCCCATAGAAGCGGTGCTCAGAAGTAGTGGTACTTGAGTGCCCACTTGCGCCACGTTGGTCGGCATGTATCCCACCAGCGCGTTGGCGCCCGAACACATCAGCAAAACTATGGTCACCGGAAGCGCGATTCCCTTTAGCATTTTTTGAACCTCTCTTTCTTGCACCATACGATGCGACCTCTTGTTTGCGGATCATCTACCAATAGTCTTATCTATATAACGGCTCGACCTTTCTTATTCGCTTCAGACAGGCCTTAGCCGTTCGGTTACACCTATCTTAGCCGGAGAAATAGGATTCTGCATAAACGACAGTGTTTCTTGGCCCGCCCTGCGGATGTACATAATGGCTGCAATTCAGGTTCTTTTCAATTCGTCAATTACGCTGTCATTGCTAATGATGACGATGGGTGCTTGTCGAGCCCCCTACCCCAGATTCGGCTCGACGCTTCCATCGGGTAGCATATTATCAGGGTGAGGGATATTCCGTTCTTCCAGTTGGTATCTTCTGCAGTTTGCCCAGTGTCGATCTGATTTGCAGTATTCTTGCGCCCACTTGTTTGTAAGCTTGCCCTGCCGCTCAAATCTTCGCAGCGGGCATACATCATACCATTTACAAGTCATGATGCTCCCACGTTTATACGCCTGCCGCCAAAATGACCGGCTTCGTCGGCGGCCAATCCAAGACTGGTTCCACTAACGCAAAACTATCCTACCCGTGTGTCTCCGGTTTGTCTAATGCTGCTTGCGAGAGTGATCCATGAGTGCACATTGTTGATGACAGACCGATGCGACTTTCTATAGTGACAACAAAAAGCAAAAAGGCCCACCTGATGGCAGGCCTGCAATTCGTTGTCGGCTCACGTATCCGGGTCTTATCGACCGGCTGCACTATTCTTCTTCGGCCTCGACGGGCTCGTCGCTCCTTTGTTCCATCAGTCGCTTTGCTTTCGAGACCAAGTCCACGAATTCGATGACGTCCGAATCATCTTTGCATTCCCTGCTAAGCTGCTGGGCGTTGTGCAGCACGCGGTCGAGGGTCGCGCCTTTTGCCCAGTAGCTCTTGCGCAGAATCTCAGCAAACTCAGCCACGGTCGCAGCCAGGCGAAATTCTTTGCTCGCATCGGCAAGACCTTCGCGCAAATCTCTCACTGCGATGGAACTCTTGAATTCAGTTACCGCTCTGGTATCGGCGTGCTTATACCGCACATGGGTGGTAGCCACCGTGCCTTTCTTGCCGGGCCACAGCTTCAGCTCGTAAAGAGCTGTCACCGAATGTCCCGCCCCAACTTCGCCGCCATCGTACTTATCATCTCGAAACTTCTCATCGGGTACATCCCGGTTCTCATAGCCTATCAGCCGGTAGCTGCGCACAACATCCGGATTGAAGTCAACCTGCACTTTGACATCTCGCGCAACTACTTGCAACGTGCCGGTCAGGTTGTACTCAAAAATCCGTTGTGCTTCGGTCATGGTGTCCACGTACGCATAGTGGCCATTGCCTTTGTCGCCGAGTCTCTCCAGCAACACATCGTTGTAGTTGCCCATACCAAAACCGATGGCCGACAGTGTGATTCCTTTCTCGGCCTTTTTCTCAATAAGCTCGAGAATTCCAGCGGGTCCGGTTTTGCCCACATTGGCCACCCCATCGGAGCAAAGTATGACGCGATTGATATAGCCTTCTCTGTATGCGCTCTCGGCCATTTCATACCCGATGCGAATGCCTTCCTCTGCGTACGTCGAGCCGGAAGCGTGCAGCCTTTCGATCGCTGCCAAAATCTCGTGTTTCTCATTCAGTCCTCTGTAATCCATTACTTTGTCGCCCCGGCTGCGGTACACTGCGATACCTATGTGGTCCTCCGGTCGGAGCTTCTCGACCAGCATCCGCAAGGCCTTCTTGACCATGCCGAGCCGGTTCTCCCTGTTCATCGACCCGGAGACATCAACGACAAAGGTCAGAATTGCCGGCTTGCGATTCTCTTCGCTAACCTGTCTGGCTTTGAGTCCGATCCGCAGCAGATGACTGTTCTTTCGGCCGGTCCCAAATCTCCAGGGCGTAGCCTCGGCATAGACCGCGAAAACATCTTCCTGCGGAGCCGGATAGCCATAATCGAAGTAATTGACGAATTCTTCGACCCTGACCGCTTTTTCCGGCGGCAGATGCCCATCCTGCAGATAACGGCGAACAATGGTGTAACTTCCCGTATCGACATCCGTCGCGAACGTGGACAGATGGTCGTCCTCGGTGTCGATGAAGGGATTGACGCCGTAATTCTTGAAGAACATCGCATCATACGGCTCAGCGTTTGGCGGCGTGGTCCCACCGTGCGCCATCGGATAGCCGGCAGGCCGTGGCTCAGCAGGCAGGCCGACAGCCGGCCTACGCCCTCGACGAGTGGGCTTCAGCTCAGAAAGGTCTACCGAGGGCGCAGCGACGTGAGTTTTCACTGCGGATGATCTTGCCTGTGTCGATTCGCCCTGCTTGCCTGTCCTAAAGAGGCCTCCAACTATTGGCGCGTCCCCTAAAACAGGCACGTTTCTTTTGCCCTTTTCCGAACGTTTGACTTCACTCAGAACGCTATCAATAGTCACACTGCTCGTATCAAGCGGTTTGGCTGGATTTTTGGCCGCGACTATTCGCTCAACAACACCGGTTTGCGCGGGCTCCTCGCCGGCCCCGCGTGTGTCTGCTAACCTCGGAGGCGCTGGCGTGACCTTGGGTGCTGTTACCGCCTGTTTCGGGGCCGCACCATCTGTGTACTCAATCTTAGCAGGCTTCAGCATTCCAGTTGTTCTGTCTGTGGAGTCGGCGATTGGCTCTTGAACCTGAGGGACTTCGCCGGGAGCCGTGCCCGGCCTGTTGTTGGTAAGAATTAACATGCCGAATCCAATCCCCGAGACCACCAAAATCGCCGCCGCCCAGGATAGAGTGCTTCTCAAGCTCCTGAATCCGGTGCCGTGCTCTTGCAATTCATTCACTGCGCTGTTGACCAGTGAATCGGCGAATGCCTGGCATGGCTGTTCCGCATCCTGCGCGAGTTTCAGCAAGCGAGATATATTCTCTTCAAAATGATCCTCTTTAGATTTCATGGTTCTTGTCCTCTTTCGCAACTGAGAGTTCGCGTGATCTCTTTGCGAAGCGATATTCTTGCTCGATACAGGAAGTTGTACACCGCTTTTTCGGTCATCTGCATCTCTTGGCCAATTTCCTTAGCGGAATGCCCTTCGATGTACTTGGCTCGCAGCACTGCTTGTTCCTTGCCGTCGAGGTTCTTCAAGGCCGTCCTGACGACCTCGGCGGTTTCCTTTTGTTCCAGCACCTCATCGGGCAGCGGCTGGCTGTCAATCCTATCCAGGTAGCTGCTCAGGTCCCCGTCAACGCTGCGCTGCGCACGTTTCCTTATTTCAAGGCGGATGGCATTTCGAGCAATGCCGAAGATCCATTCTTCCGGGCCGCCTCTTTCTGGATCGTAGCCGGCACGGCCGCGCACCGCATCGAAAACCGTTTTCTGCACCAGTTCCTCAGCCAGTGCCGGATTGGGCCAGCGCTTCATAAAAAAGCTGTACAATCGCGGTATTTGCCCTGTAAGAAACTCCTGCCATACTTGGGCATCACCGTTAAGCAACGTTGCCCGATTCTGTTGCGCCAGTTCGTCGGCCACTTCGCAAAATGTCCTTTCTGGTACCAGCTTCTATTCAGTATTATGCGCTCAGAGGCCAGATTACTCACAAAATTCTTGTATGTATTCTCCCGCTGGGCGCCGGCACGTGCGAATACGAGGGTCTCTGCCGCTCTCGCCCCGTCCGGTGCTCTGGTTTTCTGGTATAATATGTTCTCGGTAAAGTGACAATGATTCAGTCGTCCAAATCAGGACGCAGCACATTGGACAGCGGCGTGTACATCGCGTTCTTCTGTCTTCGGCGGCCACAGAGAATCCTGGTGGGCAGACTGGGAGAGTTCTTCTTTGCACCAGGGCTCTATTTGTACGTGGGTAGCGCCCAGCGAAGTCTGTCAGCCAGAATAGATCGTCACGCCCGCAAGAGCAAGCCACAACGATGGCACATAGACTATCTCTCGACAGAAGCAGATATGCTCGGCGTGGTTACGATTGATGGGCCGCGCGAGACCGAATGCACTGTGGCCAAGAAGCTCGCCGAAATGTTCGAGTTAGCTGTACCCGGCTTTGGTGCATCTGATTGTCGCTGTGGTGGCCACCTTTTCTATACGCCGGAACTTCCCTGAAATACCGAGTCGGCAGAAAACTCATGGACAAGCAAAGGCAAAAACGTGTCAGCAAGTTTCTCAGCTACGTCCTGCGTCACCATCCTGAAAGCATCGGTATTGAGCTCGATCGCAGCGGATGGACACAGGTTCTATCTGTCTGCAAACGACGTTTGGCTGACCGAACATGTTCCACCTTCTTATCTAAAACTGCCCGGTAATGAGCCCTGAGCTCAACTTGGCAAAGCGGCAGCGCCGTAGATATTCTGAACTTGGAATGCGAAAATCTTGGTCGAATGTCTTGCATTAACACAAGGATTTGGGCTATAATTGTGAAAGCGGATAGCTGGAGAACATCATCTTGTGATGAAAGATGTTGGGTAAGCCGTTGCTCCGAATAGGAGAACCGAGCATGCGTGCACAAGCATTTACGCTGATAGAGCTTTTGGTGGTCATTGCCATCATTGCCGTCTTGATGGCCATACTCATGCCGGCGCTGGGGCGGGCCAGGAAGCAGGCACAGGCTGTTGCCTGTATGTCAAACCTGAAGCAGTGGGGTCTCAGCTTCTGGATGTACACGGATGATAACGACGGCAAATTTCCCACGGGCGAGAGTGTAACGGATGGGGCATCCGGAGACTGGCCGGTCGTGATGTGGCCCTACTACAGCAAGAGAGGAGCGCTCACCGTGTGCCCGTCAGCCACGAAGCCCTACGCCGAAGGAGGCAGGGTTCCGTTTGGAGCCTGGGCATGGGGTCAGGGTGGCTGGACAGGATTTGAGACCAAGGAGACACCCGATTACGGCAGCTACGGCCTGAATGAATGGGTCAATGACCCGCAGACGAATGCAAGCCCGCGGTATTGGAGGACGCGTGAAGTTAAGCAGCCCGATACCATACCACTGTTCTTCGATTGCGCGTGGTTCGATACTTATCCCCACCACACGCAAGGGCCGCCGGAGTACGATGGGCAGGTGACGCTGCCCAATGAGATGCACCTGGTTTGTATCAATCGGCACAACGGGTACATAAATGGCATCTTTATGGATTTTGCCACCGTCAGGAAGATCGGGCTCAAAGAGCTGTGGCAGTTCAGGTGGCATCGCGAATTCGATAACAGCAACAATCCGTGGGTCGGTCCGGGCGTCAACTGGCCCGAATGGATGCGAGGATTTAAGGACTATTAGGTCTGGTCGTGTCCAGAGCACATCCTATGGTTTAGCCGTCGCGGGTACGGCGACGGATGAACTGGGAAGCGCTATCGTGCAAAGAGGAATTGCAACGTTCACGTTGGATACAGGCACCTGCCCGAGGTGGTTGTTCAGGCGCATGGTCAAACTCGGCCGGGAAATGACGCGAGTTTTGGTTGCCGAGTTCGGCCCGGACGAGTTCATTCGCCGGATCGCAGACCCCGTGTGGTTCCAGTCATTCGGCACGGTCCTGGCGTTTGATTGGAACGCGTCCGGCCTGACGACGATTTTGACAGCCGCTCTGAAGGAAGCAATTCGGGACCGGGAAAAGGAACTGGGCATTTTTATTTGCGGCGGCAAGGGCAAGACCTCGCGCAAGACGCCCGACCAGATCGCCGACTGGGGTGACAGGCTGAGTCTGCCGGACCCGCATGTCGACAACATGGTATACAATTCGCGCATGAGCGCGAAGGTGGACAACTCGCTGGTGCAGGATGGTTATCAGATTTACCACCATAGCTTTTTCTTTTCCGGAAACGGTAGCTGGGCAGTGGTGCAGCAGGGCATGAACCAAGAGAATGTCTCGGCGCGGCGGTATCACTGGTTCTCGGATAACGTCGAAGACCTCGTCTGCGAGCCGCACACGGGCATCGTGACCGCAGCAAAGCGCCAGCCATCACTGAACCTTATCGCCCGCAGCAGCGAAAGTACCAGACAACTAAGCGTGGAATTTGTTGGGGGCGGGTACCGTTCCATAATGAAGGATATCGAGATTCTGCGGCGACATTTCTCCAACTTGAGCAAAATGATCTGCGTGAAACACAAAGAGCAGCAACTCACGCTGTTGAAACTTGAAGATGTCGAGTTCAAGACGCATCCGGTCGTGCATGAAGATTTCTCACGAAGCCGTTACTTGGAAAAGATTCTCGGCACGCTCTGCGACATTCAGCCGGCAGGCTATGAACAGCTATTAGCGGTCCAGGGTGTAGGGCCAAAAACAATTCGTGCACTGGCTTTGGTAGCCGAGGTTATTTACGGTGCCGAGCCTTCGTATGAGGACCCGGCTCGTTATTCATTTGCCCATGGCGGCAAAGACAGAATTCCGTATCCGGTGGACCGCCGGACGTATGACGAGACTATCGCTACATTGGCCCAGGCTGTGACCCGCAGCCGCATCGGCCCCTACGAAAAAGATCGAGCCATCGGTAGACTTACGGCCCATCAATGACGGATTGTGGACCCAATCTTGCTTATTTAGTGAGGTTTTTCATGCGGCTGCATTTGGCAAAATGGATGCACCGGTGTCTTTGTGTAATGTTGTCGGGCCTCTGGCTGTTAGGCGGCGCAGCGGCCGTATGTGCCGACTCGGCTCCTGACAGCCAGGAGGCGATAGACGATTTGTTGGCAGGACGATTCAAGTGGAGCGTTAGTGCCCCGCTCGTCCACCCTCTTCAGCGACCGGGTGATTTGACCTATTCCATCAAGGACCCCTCAATTATTCGCTACAAAGGCAAACGGCATTTGTTCTGCACGATCCGAGGTAAGAAAAGGTCTCATCAGATAGAGTACCTTTGCTTTGATGATTGGAAGCAAGTAGAGAAGGCGAGGCGCCGCCTGTTGAAGCTTCGCGAGGGCTATTTCTGTGCACCGCAGGTTTTCTACTTCACGCCGCACAAGCGGTGGTATTTGATACACCAGGTCATCGAGGAGAGCCATGAACCTGCGCTCCAACCGGCCTATTCCACGACGGATGACATTGCTGATGCTAACTCGTGGACCGAGTCGAAACTGCTGTTCTCGGCCCAGCCGGAGAACGTGAAGCGGTGGATAGATTTCTGGGTGATTTGCGACAGTGGGCGGGCGCATCTATTTTTCACATCGCTGGACGGGCAAATGTGGCGCTGCGAGGCAACACTTACAGAGTTCCCTTCCGGCTGGAGCCGCCCCCACATCGTGCTGCGGGGCGACATTTTCGAGGCGAGCCATACCTACCGTCTCAAGAGGCTGAATAAGTTCTTGACCGTAGTGGAGGCCCAGGCAGGTGGCCGACGCTATTACAAGGCCTACCTTGCTTCGGCACTCGACGGCGCATGGCTGCCACTGGCTGCGTCCGAAGACAAGCCCTTTGCCAGCCCGGCAAATACGATGGATATAGGTGTGCACTGGACGGACTCATTCAGCCACGGCGAACTCTTGCGGGCTGGTTACGACGAAACGCTGCTTGTGGATCCGGCTGATCTGAGATTCTTGTTTCAGGGCGTAAGCGATGAGGGCAAGAAAGGAAAACCGTATGGCCAAATCCCCTGGCGTTTGGGCATTCTGAGCCGCTGACGGTAGAGTCTGGTTACGAGCTTCAGTTTCTTGGCTCCACCTTGATTGCCCGCATTACTCACTTAGCCAAAGCACTTGCAAAACCAGGACTGTGCAAGTATAATAACGTTATGGGAATATCCGGCTTGCTGTAGGAAGTCGGTGCAGGCGGACCTTTCGCAAGGCTGTTATGTGAGTTCTTGCTCGTTCACTAAGGATGTGCAAGGTCTGTTGTGAATGACAGAGTAGCAAGCCAAAACGCGTTCGGTGACGAGTCACGGCTATGTCCAGAAGAAAGGGTTTCACGCTGATCGAGCTACTCGTTGTCATCGCCGTCATTGCAGTGCTGATGGCGATTCTCTTGCCTGCTCTGAAGAAGGCGCGAGAGCAGGGCCAACGCACGGCGTGTCAGGCCAATCTAAAGACGTATACACTTGCTATCTACATGTACTGCGGCGACAACGATGACAGATTCTGTCAGCCCGACAGTTGTTATTTTTCGCAAACAAGCCCCTATCCGGTGGAGTCGGGCATTAGCAGTCCCATCCACCTTCGCTGGTGCAATGGGGACCTATATCTTCGAGAGCACCCCGAATATGCAGGCCCACTCTACAACTATCTGGTAGATGCTAGGGCATTTATCTGCCCGACCTTCTCCGTCATCGCCAGGATAGCCTCGGAGGATCATTTCTATCAAGCCGACGCCGCTAACATCAGAAACTACAAGCCTTGGTATAATTACACCATGAACGCATATTTGGGCAGCGATAGTGAGAGTACGAAGAAGGCAAATGTGTTGCGGATGTCTCAAGTAAAGCAGCCCGCCTACACATTCTCCTTTACCGAGGAAAGTGCCCTGGTAGACACGCAGTACAACGTTTCTGGTCTTAATGACACCTATATGGTTCCCGGTTCCGATGCCATGATTGACAGTTGGCTTAGTCAATTTGGCAGCTACCGCCTTATCAAGCCGGGTCCCGGTACGAGTCCGGCGTTCTGGGATGTGATCGCCGGGTTTCATAACGCTCCCTCCGGTGATCCATTGGCGGGAAAAGGCAATTGTGCCCTTTTGGATGGCCATGTTGAAGGCTATTCTCGTCTGGATACGTTCCCTTTGGCTTGGCCCCATTAGTTTGGCTGAATGTACCTCGCAGAGCGACAGAGAATCTGGGCCGATATCTGTGGACAGCGCGAAAATTCTCGGTGCGAAAGGCCGATTTTTCGCACGGAAGGCGGCATTTTTTGCGGCTCTGGCTCAAATCTTACAGCCAGATGCGTTACATTATTGACAAATTCGTGGTGTAATGATTATAATGACTGCAGAAACAAGCTCCGTGCAAGAATCCTGAAAAAGGGAGATGCGGTTCATGGTACCGGCAGATGAAACTTTTGTTCGGCGATACAAATGGCATATAGTTATCATTTGCGCGACTCTGGCCATAGTTGTATTGCTTGCCCTGTTCACAAGCATCTTTGAGGCTTCCGAGGCTCGCGTGCTGCGAGACTTGGTGTGGCTGCTTGGCGCTCTCATCTTTATTAGCGCTCTGTTGGCCTTGGTCTCGAGAGTGTTCAAGATAGTGGGTGCGCTGCGCGAGAATAGTGCCAAGCTCGAAGAGGTCACAGGAACCTTGGAGAAAATTCGTGATGGCCTGGCACAAATAAACCAGAGTACGCGCATCAGCGATGCGGCCAAGGCTATCGCGTTCCGCGATGCGGATCGGCAATCTCTGCGCGAAGCCGTCTTCGAGAAGCTTCAGCGCCATGAATTTGGTTCGGCCTACGAGTTGATTGATGAGATCGCAAAACACGCTGAATACAAAGAATTGGCTCAACAGCTTCGTCTCCAGACGGATCGCTATCACGATGCGACCAATCAGGAGCGGCTCGACCAAGGCATTGCGCACATCGAGCAGCTCCTCGACAATCATGAGTGGGTCAAGGCCAGCACACAAATTGAAGATCTCATCAGGAGCCATCCCGATACGGAGAAAGCCAGAGCAATGCGTCAGAGATTGCTGGAGAGGAAAGAGCAACGCAAGAAGGAATTGTTGGCGGTGTGGGATGAAGCCGTAAAGCGCCAGGAGACGGACCGCAGCTTGGAGATTCTCAAGGAACTGGACCTGTACTTGACCCCCAACGAAGGACTGGCTCTGCAAGAAGCAGCTAAGGACGTCTTTCGAACGAAATTGCATAACCTCGGTGTGCAATTCTCCATGGCTGTCACGGAACGACAGTGGGAACAGGCCATTCAGGCCGGTGAGCAAATCATGCGCGATTTCCCCAACAGCAAAATGGCTGATGAAATCCGCGAGAAGATGGAGGTTCTAAGGCAAAAGGTACAGTGACGTCGCCGATGACACTACTGAAAGTCAAATAGCGACTGTGTTCTGACCATTGTCACTTGATCCGGATAGGCCGAAAACGTATGGATGTGCAACTCGCTTCGTCTGGCCTCAAAATCAACATAGCAGAAAGGCTGGAGGTTGCTGACCTCCAAGTCCGGGAATTTGACAAACACACCGCGGTTGCGTGCGAACCGCTCGAGGTCAACGTGGCTCTGTCGATAGAGGTTGGGGCTCATCTTCTCGACTTGAAAATCAGTCATGTAGCTGATGCCTTGGCTTAACGTGCACTTATGTGTGCGTGGCCCGCGGAATTGGAACCGCTCAATGAGGGCTCGGTGCGGCAGTAGCTGGCCGGGCGTGCTTACCACTTCGGTAAGACACGTATCATCAGCAAAGACGCTAACCACGTGCGTGCAGCCCGTCACCCAAATAATAGCTTCGTATTTCTCGGTTTTTAGCTGTCGGCTTGCATAGATTTGAAACAACTCCGGATGCACCGGTCGTTGAAACAGGCTGAATGTCAATTGCTCAATAGCTACGTTGATTTGCGGCAAGTCCATGAAAAGCACCTCACTATCAGACAACCGATTTCAGCACTATTATATGAAAATCGCCGCTTCGTTTCAAGCTCAATATCAGTACTGCTAAGGGGACTTCGCGTGCTTATAGGACGGACGTGTTGCAAGCTGCTCAAATCAAAAGACTAACGGTTGCACAAATTTTTCGAAAAAAATCAAAAAAACCTCACAGCCGTGTTTTCAGTGCTGAAAAAAGGCTATGTTGATAACCGTTGCAATGATGTCATAGAACGCGTGTGTGCCTGCGGTGATGCCGAATCCACGAATTGCAAACAGAACTGCAAAGTATACCCCGGCCATCGTTCGGAAGCTAAACTCCGTCCAGTTGAATGCCGACGCCGAAGTCAGTCGGCCGTTGACGAAAACGACGTGATGATGGGCACTAAATAGTGCTGCCGATATGAGAACGGACAGGACAATTGCATTTGCGTGAGTCATCCCGATGATATCCTGGAGCAGCACCATGAGGATGCACATCAGAATCAGTCGAAAGATCAGCTCTTCGTAGATACCCGCTCCGATCCCGGTGACGATGTCGGCCAAAAATGACTCTTTGGATATACGGTCGTCTGGCTTTTCCGCCGCCGCAGAGTTGTCTGTCTCAGGATTGCCCTCAGACATAACTACCGTGTACATTTGCACTTCGCGGCAAGCGCCTTGCGCCATGTCACTTGACCGTGCAACAGGGCCGCTGAGAAACAAGCTCAGCACAATCAAAGGCACTGCAAGCAGGACACACTCCATGGCCATAGGCCCGGTGTCACGTATCGACAGATTCCAGGATTTGCGCGAAGCCAATTGCAGCGCCAGCAAAATAACCACGACGACCAAAGGAGGTGCTATCCACGCAAACTTGCCGCCCAGTCCCAGGTATGTATCCAAAAAGCTTTGGAGCCAGACGAACGCAACTACCCTGTCCTGGGCTCTGCTCAACGCATCCGTGTGCGTCAGAATTGTGCCCAGCTCATAGAAAACGAGGAACGGCACGAGAAAGAACAAACCGTAGATGGGCCTGCTCGTACGTTCGAGATACGAGTCCTGAGAGAAGTTGAATAGTTGCGCTGTATTGTAGCCAACCTTTTCCGTCATGCGTGCGCTTCCTGTTCTTTTTTCGGAGTTTACTTAAAGCAGGGAAAAATTACAATACGCAAAAAATCGATGCTTTCACGAAGGTTATTACCTCATGCTCCGAGAGAAGCTCGCTCACATATATGATTTACTCTTTGACTGCTTCGGGCCGCAGAACTGGTGGCCGGGCGATACACCATTTGAGATCATGGTCGGGGCGATCCTGACGCAAAACACGAATTGGGCCAACGTCGAAAAGGCCATAGTGAATCTGAAAACCGCCGATTTGCTGAGTCCAGAGAAGTTGCATGGCTTACATGTGGCAGAATTGGCTGAGCTAATACGCCCGGCCGGATACTACAACATAAAGGCCACGCGACTCCAGGCTTTTACCGCGTGGCTCGTAGAAAACCACGATGGTGAACCGGCCGGCCTTGAAAGTGTGAACACTACACAATTAAGGATGGAGCTATTGCAGATCAAAGGCATCGGGCTTGAGACCGCCGACTCCATTTTACTGTACGCTCTGAACAGACCTATCTTTGTGGTGGACGCTTACACCGCACGGATTGCAGTCCGTCACCGGCTCATCGAGCCGGAAGCCGACTATGAGCAACTGCGAGAATTGTTTCAGGTGAACTTGCCGGAAGATGTTCAGCTCTTCAATGAGTATCACGCTCTGCTGGTGAGGCTCGGCAAGGATTACTGTAGGCCCACCGCTCGGTGTGCTGGCTGCCCGTTGGAGATGTTGTCCCATACTATTGAGGATGGATATTGAACCTGGAACGACCCGGGCAAGAAGGCAAGTAACCGGGAGGCCCGCTGAGCCACGAACTGCATCTTTTCGCCTGCGACCGTGAGCACGTACTGCCCAGAGCTTTTCGCCAAGGGCGGGCTGACAAGGCAGATGAACAAAGTGCACAGCACGGGCGCTCTGCAAACGCGTGGCGTTTTCATATCCGTATCCTCCTACGACATTCCCCCAGTGAAAATCCTACGGGAAGGCTGCCGCTCTTGCAAGGAATTTCCGTCCTCGGCGCCTGGGCGGCGGTAACTGATTTTGCTGTCTGCCAACTTGGCGTGGCGACCGGTGCGGTTGTGCCAAAAATGGCAATCCCGGGGCTAAACACAGCGCCTCCTTGCGGATACGAGGCGATTTTTGGCTTTGTGTAATTATCTGTAATACAAATAGTTAAGGCCAAATGAGCAGAGGTGGTTTACGCAGCCTGAGAAACTGGTATATTGTTTGCAGCTTCATTCTCAAATAGGTTGCAGTGCAAACAGGCGAACCATTTATGGAAGGAGACGAGCAATTATGGCAGTCAAAGAGTTGGCATTTGAAGCGGACGCAAGAGCGGCATTGCTGAGCGGCGTGGAGAAACTGGCGGCAGCCGTCAAGCCTACCCTGGGGCCGAGAGGCAGAAATGCCGTTCTGGACAAGAGCTGGGGCGGACCAACCGTGACCAAGGACGGCGTGACCGTGGCCGAAGAGGTCGAGCTGACCGACAAGAATGAAAATCTCGGGGCCAAACTGGTGAAAGAGGCCGCCAGCAAGACCTCCAAGGTCGCCGGCGACGGAACCACCACCGCCACCGTACTAACTGAAGCACTGTTCAAGGAAGCCTACAAGAATATCGCCGCAGGTGCCGATGCCATGGCATTGGCTCGCGGCCTGAACGCCGCTTCCAAGGCGGTGGCCGACAAGATCGCCTCGCTGGCCCGGCCGGTGGACATCACCAAGACCAACGATATCGTCAATATCGCTGCCGTCTCGGCCAACAACGATGTGGAGATCGGCAAGACTATGGCGCAGGCCTTCCAGCGCGTGGGAAAGGACGGCGTCATCACGGTTGAGGAAGGCAAGGGCTTCGAGACGACCGTCGAATTTGTGGAGGGTATGCAGTTTGACCGCGGCTATCTTTCGCCCCATTTTGTGACCGACCCGGAGAACATGGCCTGCGAGCTGGAAAAGCCGTACATATTGGTGCACGAGGAAAAGATCAGCACCGTGACGAAGCTCGTGCCGCTGCTGGAGAGAGTTGCAAAGAGCAGGAGGCCCCTGTTGATTATCGCAGAGGATGTGGAAAGCGAGGCTCTTGCCACACTCGTGGTCAACAAGCTTAAAGGCGTGCTCCAGGTTGCTGCAGTCAAGGCGCCGGGTTACGGTGAGCGAAGAAAGGCGATGCTGCAGGACATCGCGGTCCTGACGGGCGCCGAGCCTATCTTCAAGGACCTTGGGATCGACATGGAGAGCCTCAGCGCCAAGCAGCTCGGCCAGGCAAAGAAAGTCACCATTGACAACGACAACACCATCATTGTGGAAGGCGCGGGCAGCCAGGAGGCCATCAACGGAAGAATCAAGCAAATCAAGAGCGAAATCGAAGTCACCACCAGCGATTATGACCGTGAGAAACTGCAGGAGCGGCTGGCCAAGCTGACCGGTGGCGTCGCTCAGATTAATGTCGGAGCCGCCAGCGAAGCCGAGATGAAGGAACGCAAGGCTCGCATCGAAGATGCTCTGCACGCGACAAGAGCTGCCATCGAAGAGGGCATCGTTCCCGGCGGGGGAGTAGCGCTGATTCGGTGTCTCGACGCTGTGAAGGAATTGAAGCTGAAGGGCGACGAGGCAACGGGCGCGCAGATTCTGGCCAAGGCTCTGGTGATGCCCTGCTACTATATTGCAGCCAATGCGGGCGCTACGCCCAACCTCGTGGTCAACAAAGTCAAAGAGGCAAAGGCCAGTTTCGGCTACAACGCCGATACGGATAAATACGAAGACCTGATGGAAGCCGGCGTCATCGACCCTGCGAAAGTGACCCGAATCGCGCTGCAAAACGCGGTAAGTGTGGCCAACCTGCTGCTGACCACCGATTGTCTGGTTACGGAAAAACCGAAAGAAAAGGAAGAAATGCCCCCAGGCGCTGGAGGACCCGGCGGCGGATACGGTGGCGGATACGGCGGCGGTATGGACATGATGTAAGGCCGCGCAGAATTGGTTGACATACACGGAAGAAATCGAACAAGAGGATGAGAAATGCACCTGCGAAAGACAAAAGCTTACCTGCACGGATGGAGGTTTTGCTCCTGGCCGATAGCGCTTCTGGTGACGACGGCCGTGTCTGTTTTGGCACTATCCGGCTGCAAGCAAGCCTCAAATCAAGGTTTTTCCGGTGAGCCGTTTAGAAGCAAGGCCGAACTGACCAAGGACCAGCGCATGAGCTGGTGGCGGCAAGCCCGCTTCGGCATGTTCATTCACTGGGGCGTCTACTCTGTGCCTGCCGGCACGTACAAAGGCGAGCGTATTGGCGGAATCGGCGAATGGATTATGCAACGGGCCAAGATACCGGTCGAAGAATATGAGAAATTCGCCGAGCAATTCAACCCCGTGAAGTTCGACGCCGATGAGTGGGTGCGTATCGCCAAAGATGCGGGTATGAAATACATCGTCATTACCTCCAAGCACCACGATGGCTTCTGCATGTGGGACTCAAAGCTCACCGATTATGATATTGTGGATACTACGCCGTTTGAACGAGATGTGCTCCAGGAGCTATCCCAGGCGTGCAAGAAGCACGGTGTTAGGCTCTGCTTTTACCATTCCATCATGGATTGGCACCACCCTGATGCGCAGGCCCCCTTCTATCCGAACTACAACGACACGAAGCGGTCGAATCCGGATTTTGACCGCTATGTCGAGTATTACATGAAACCTCAATTAAAAGAGCTCATACAAGACTACGGGCCGCTCGGCGTGATGTGGTTCGACGGGGAATGGATAAAAGATTGGACGCGGGGCATGGGTTGGGTGATGTACGACTACGTTCGCAGCTTGCAACCGGACATCATCATCAACAACCGCGTGGGGACGGGCCGACAAGGTATGCAGGGCATGGACAAGTCGTCGGAATACGCCGGGGACTTCGGCACTCCCGAACAGCAGATCCCCCCTACCGGCTTGCCCGGCGTGGACTGGGAAACGTGTATGACCATGAATGACACCTGGGGATATAAATCGTATGACGACAACTGGAAGTCCACGGAGGACCTGCTGCACAAGCTGGCAGATATCGCCAGCAAAGGTGGTAACTTCCTGCTCAACGTCGGGCCGACGGCCGAAGGGCTGATTCCTCAGCCCAGCATCCAGCGTTTGGCGGCTATCGGCGAGTGGATGAAGGTCAACAGCGAGAGCATCTACGGGACCACGGCCAGCCCGCTGGGCAGACTTCCGTGGGGCCGGTGCACCGCCAAGCCGGGCAGACTCTATCTCCATGTATTTGACTGGCCCCAAGATCGCAAGCTACACGTGCCGCGTCTGAAAAGCGAAGTCAAAAAGGCGTATCTGCTGGCCGATAAGTCACGCTCGGCGCTTGCCGTTGAGCGCGTGGATGCGGCTGAGCTTATCATCGATGTCCCTGATAGTGCGCCGGATCCAGTCAACTCGGTGCTGGTCTTGCAGATACACGGGGAGCCGGAAGTTGCTCGCGTCGACATAGAACACGATGAAACAAGTAACGGGATTCTAAAGGCAGAAGGAGTGAAATATGAAACTCAGACCGTTGGATGACAGAGTGGTGATAAAGCAGTCGGAGGCGAAGGAAAAGACCGCAGGTGGTATATTCCTGCCCGACACCGCCAAGGAAAAACCGCAGATCGGTAAGATCGTGGCAGCCGGACCGGGAAAGCTGCTGGATACCGGCAAGCGGAGCGAAATGTCCGTAAAGAAGAACGACCAGGTTATCTACGGCAAGTATCTGGGCAATGAAGTGGAAATCGATGGCGAAAAATACGTCATTCTGCGCGAAAGTGACATCCTGGGAATCGTGGAGAAGTAGTCCAACAGCACGCGGACGCACCGTCGATTTGAAAATAGAGGCGCGAATATATGTAGAGGGAATCGAAAATGGCTGCAAAGCAATTAATGTTTGATGACATTGGACGCACGGAATTGAGAGACGGCCTGAAGCAACTGGCCCAGTCGGTGAAAGTCACGCTGGGGCCGACGGGCAAGAACGTGATCCTGCACAAAAGCTGGGGCTCTCCCAGGATCACCAAAGACGGGGTCACGGTCAGCAAAGAGATCGAGCTGCCCGAGCCGTTCAAGAATATGGGTGCAAAAATGGTCAACGAGGTCGCCAGCAAGACCTCCGATGTTGTGGGCGACGGGACCACGACCTCGATTGTGCTGGCCGAGGCGATCTTTCTGGAGGGTCTACGACACGTAGCCGCCGGCACAAATCCTATGGCGGTGCAACGAGGAATCAATAAAGCCGCCAACGTTGTCACCGAGTTCATCTCCTCCGTCAGTGTGCCGGTCAAAGGCCACGGCGACATCGCCAAGGTAGCAACCATCAGCGCAAATAACGACGCCCAGGTCGGTGACATTCTTGCTGACGCCATCGACCAGGTCGGCAAGGAAGGTGTCATCGAGGTCGAAGAAGGCAAAGGCATGGAAAATGAGCTCAACGTGGTGGAGGGTATGCAGTTCGACAAGGGCTACATCTCGCCCTACTTCATGACGAACCCCGAGACACAGGAAGCGGTCTTTGAGGATGTATACATTCTCCTGCACGAAAAGAAGCTATCCAACGTGCGCGAGCTCATTCCGCTACTGGAGAAAGTAGCACAGCTCGGCAGGCCGCTACTTATTGTTGCAGAGGATGTGGAGGGAGAAGCTCTCGCTGCACTGGTGATTAACCGTCTGCAAGGTGTGCTGAAGGTCTGTACGGTGAAGGCTCCGGGCTTCGGCGACCGCAGAAAAGCCATGTTAGCGGACATCGCCGTCTCCACGGCGGGACAGGTTATCACCGAGGACCTGGGCATCAAATTGGAGAACGTGGAGCTGTCGCAATTAGGACAGGCCAAGAGAATCGTGGTCGACAAGGATACCACCACTATCATTGAGGGAGCCGGCAAGAAGAAAGATGTTCAGGCTCGTTGCGACCAGATCCGCAACCAGATTGAAAAGACGACCAGTGACTACGACCGCGAAAAGCTGCAGGAACGGCTGGCGAAGCTCACCGGCGGCGTGGCTGTCATCAACGCCGGAGCGGCCACGGAGACGGAGATGAAAGAGCGCAAGGACCTGCTGGACGATGCGCTGCACGCTACGAGAGCGGCTATTGAAGAAGGAATCGTACCCGGCGGCGGCGTTATATTCTTGCGGGCGATTCCCGAAGTGACAAAGGCCAGAGCGAGAGCCAAAGGCGACGAAAAAATCGGCTTCGACATTGTCACGAACGCCCTGAAAATACCCACCGCGCAGATTGTGTATAACTCCGGCGAACAGGGGGACGTCGTCGTCGCGCAGCTTCTGGAAAAGCTGCCCAAGCAGAAGAACTTAGGTTATGACGCCAACACGGGCAAGTTCGTGGATATGGTCAAAGAAGGAATCATCGATCCGGCAAAGGTTGCCAGAACCGCTTTACAAATGGCGGCCTCCGTTGCCGGTCTGATGCTGACAACCAGTGTGTTGGTGACCGAGTACAAAGAACAGGAAGACGAAGAAAAGCACGGAATACCGGGAGCAGTGACATAGCCTTCGCGTTGCGTATCGTGTGAGAGGCACGGTTTTACCGGATCCTTTCTGACCTGCTCAAGAATCTTTAACGCAATACGCGATACGCCCCGCGCAGTACGCCATTATGGCTAAACGGGACTACTACGAAACATTGGGAGTAGGCAAGAATGCCTCCGAGGAGGAGATTAAACGCGCTTATCGCCGGATGGCCATGAAGTACCATCCCGATAAGAATCCCGGTGACAAAGAGGCGGAAGCAAAATTCAAGGAATGTGCCGAGGCCTATGAAGTCTTAAGCGATGCGGAGAAACGCAAACGCTATGACCAGTTTGGCCATGAAGGTCTTCGCGGAGCCGGGATGCACGATTTCTCCCGGATGAATGTCGAAGATATCTTCAGCATGTTCGGCTTCGATGATTTCTTCGGCGATATCTTCGGCGCCCGAGGTCGACGGAAGGCAAGGCGCGCAGGGCCCTCACGGGGCTATGATCTGGAAACCGGAGTGGAGCTTACGCTCAACGAGGTTGCCACGGGCACGGAAAAGACCATCGAGTTCACGCGGCAGGATCGCTGTCGGGAATGTGGAGGCAGTGGTGCGGCCAAGGGAAGCAGTCCAAGTGCTTGTCCCACCTGTGGCGGCACGGGACAGGTGGCACGCGGAGGCGGCTTCTTTCAGATGGTCTCGACGTGTCCGCGCTGTGGAGGCACCGGGCAGGTAATCGCCAACCCGTGTCGCAGATGTAAGGGCACAGGCAGGGTGCCCAGAAAGAGAAGAGTCAATATCAAAGTCCCCGCCGGCGTACGCGAGGGCCAGGGCATACGGGTGGCCGGTGAGGGAGAACCGGGCAGAGGAGGCGGTCCTAACGGTGATTTGTATTGCTACGTACGGATAAAGCCGCACGAGTTTCTGCAACGTGATGGAAACAATGTCATCGCCGTCGTCCCCATCAGTTTCACGCAGGCGGCTTTGGGGGCCACCATAGATGTGCCGAGCTTGAACGGAACGAAGCAATTGAAGATTCCGCCGGGGACGCAATATGGGAGTGTCTTCAGGATCAAGGGCCAGGGATTACCGGACATACGGACGCGTCGAACCGGTGATCAACTCGTGCAGGTTGCCATTGAGACGCCGACAAGGCTCAATACGAAGCAAGAGGAATTACTTAGAGAATTTGCCAAGATGGAGAACGCCAGGGTCTCTCCGCACTCGGCAAGCTTTATTGAGAAACTAAAAAGATATTTTGGGTAACAGCCGATGAAGCACAAGTCAGACAAAACGAAAGAGCCCAAGGATAAAGACCTACAGAGGATGCAGAGAGAGATAGAAGAGCTGCGAGAGCAGATAGAGAGCCTGCAACAGGAAAAGGACGATGTTTTCGGAAAGCTGCAGCGGGTAAGCGCGGACTATGCAAACTTGGAGAAACGTACTGCCAAGCAAATCGTCGATAGGATCGCATACGAAAAGGAGACTATCATCAAGACGCTGCTGCCGGTCCTGGATAACTTCGAGCATACTTTTCAGAAAGCGCATTCTGGCGAAAACACCGAGAACGTGGATGCCTTTGTCAAGGGCATTCGCATTATCCACGACCAGATGCTCGACATATTGACATCGCACGGCGTAGAGCAGATCAATGCTCTGGGTGAGAAGTTCGACCCGGCTATGCACGAGGCGATAATGCAAAGGGCGGAGCTGCAAGAGCCGGACAATGTCGTCCTGGAAGAATTTCAGAAGGGATACAAACTCAACAGCCGGGTCATACGACCAAGCAAGGTGATTGTGAATAAGTTGCCCGCGGAAGATGCCGCGGAGAAACAGCAAGAGTCCGAAGAACAAAAAGGGGCGGCTGGCGAGCAGGCAGGGCACCAAGCTGAGAAAGCCCAAAGCCAAAACGATGAAAAGAAAAATGCGGAGTAGTTTTTATGCCGACGTACGAGTATATGTGTGAAGACTGCGGATACGAGTTTGAGCAGTTCCAGACCATAAAAGCCAGACCTTTACGCAAATGTCCCCAGTGTGGCGAGGCAAGCCTGAGACGGCTTATCGGTGTCGGCGCAGGCATTATTTTCAAGGGCTCCGGCTTCTACGAGACTGATTATAGGAGCGAGAGCTACAAAAGGGCCGCAAAAAAGGAGAAAGGCGGCGCCAAGAAGGAAACAGACAAAAAAGAGACCAAGGCCGAGAGCAAAGACACGAAGTCCACGGAAAAGGCCGAATCCGACGCAGGGGACAAGAAGAAGTCGGCGTAACCCCGGTTTTGTCGCCGTACGATCGTGAACCTGGGGTTTACGGTTTTATCCGCCGGCCTACTCTACCGGCACAGAGCCCTGCATCAGGGACTGTTCCAGTTTGCCATCGCAATCGTGAGTTTTCCCGAGTTGCTGCTCGTCATTTGGTGTTCGTAAGTACGATGGACAGGTGGATTTCATCTTCTGCTGGAGCTTGGCCTTGCGGTTTTTCGAGGGGACCTGTGAAGAAGGGCTTGGGGACGGTGGTCAAACCGGCCTTCTGGCCTTCCATCGCAGCGAATATCTCCTTGCCCGGGAGCTCTTCGGCCATATTGTTCAAGATGGCGAAGTCCTTCGCGACTTCCATGCGGCTCTCTGCAGTGGGCTGATTGACAATCTCAGCTACCTGTTCGGCTGTCACTGCGGCGACGGTTACTTGCTTACCGAACTGCTCCGTATCGACCAATAGTCGTGATGCGTCGAGTTTGTCCCAGACATTCTGAAGATCTGCCAGCAACGGATTCAAGTGCTCCTTGCTGCAGCTTACGGAGTAAATACGTTTGTTCGGAGAGCTTATGGAAGTGACTTGAGCCGATAGACCGTTTTCCCGCACCGCCCTGTTGATAAATGCGTCTACTCGAATTAGAGAGCTGGTCTGCAATTCGAGTCTGCCCGTGAATATCTTGGAGGCTGCAACGTGAGGCGCGGCCGCGAGGGGCGTCTCTGCCCCATCGGGGCTGGCTACCAGCATGTTAATGACGGCTGATAGAATAGCCATCACCGCTATCAGGGCAGCGGCTGTCAGAACTTTGCGAAGCATTATGGTTCGTGTGTTGCCGGATGGAACAGAAGTCGGGACGTTCCGCTCGGGTCGGGCCGCTTGACCCAACGAGGCTTTCACGCGCTCGGCAATGCCGGCGGGCGCCTCGGCTCGTGGCAAAGATTCAAGCAGCATTTTGCACTTCTGCAGTTGCTGCAGCCGCCGGGCAAGCTGGGGGTCCTGGGCTATGCGTTTTTTGACCCCGGCCTGCTGCTGTTCGCTAAGCTCTCCATCGATATAGGCGTTCAGCAATTCATCAATGTGTAAATCTTTTTGGTTCATTACAACACGGCCTCCATAATTTCCCGCAATCGGTTCCTTGCCCGACTCAATCGGCTCCTGACCGTACCCAATTCTATGTCGAGAACCTGGGCGATCTGGGCGTAGCTCATACCCTCAATATCGCGCAAAACGACAACCGCCCTTTGCGGATCATCCAGCCTCATCAGCGACTTGATTGCTATCTCGCATAGCTCCTTATTCTGTGCCACGCTTGCCGGATCAGGCGAGCTGTCGTCGCTAAGAAACTCCTTCAACATCTGCCTGGCTTCTGCACCCGCTCTGCCGTCCTGCGCCTCGAGACTGTGCACGGTAAGCTTGGCGTTCCTTTGGCAGTAATTGAGGGTCAGATTGACCGCGATTCTAAAGGCCCAGGTGTAAAAGCTACTCTTGCCCTCGAACGTATCTAAGCTTTCCATTATTTTGACAAATGTTTCTTGCGTAAGTTCCGCCGCATCATCGGGGTTCACGCAGATTTTCAAGATGGTATTGTAGATGCGATTCTGATATTTCAGGATGAGCCGCTCAAACGCTGCAGAATCGCCCCCCCGACACTTGTCAATCAGCGCAGTATCATCAATATTGGTGCTCCCTGTTTTACGACGCACAGTCTCTTGCATAATTAGACAAAGCAAGTACGCACAAAGTTCCCGCACAATCAGCAAATAATTCTAATTTTCAACTATAATGGCAGATTACATCTATCCGGTCAACGTAAATCGCCCCACCCACTGAAGGCTTCACCTGCCGGCTGCAGTTTCCCAGATAGCTGAGTTTTGTGGAGTTCCGCTTTGCTCGTGTCCGGGCGGCGAAATATATGCGCAAATGCCGGGCCTGCACAGGTGTCCTGCACAGGCCCTTAGCTCTCGCCCTCACTGGTTTTATCCAATTCAAATACGTGATTCCGCACTATGGCAGTACGGACAAGCCGTTGTTCAGCCAACCCTGGCCCATGATGGCCAAGTCCTCCAGGTCTACCACGCAGTCACCATTAACATCGCCACTCAAATCCAACTGCTCTGTGTTAAAGCATCTGGGAGGACAGACCCTGATGTGGTCGATGTACACAACATCGCGGTCCTCTACCTCCTGGCCTGAATTCGTGCCGTCGCCAATCTGGATGGATATCTTCTTGACCGCGCCCAGATTCACGCCCGTAAACTCCTGCAGGTCGATGTTCCACTCGTTCCAAGACTCCGATTGAACGGCATACGTGTAGGGATGTGGAACGATGCTCGTGTGGGCT
>Ga0180433_10002156_pt1 | contig 31145 bp, 28 predicted proteins | sample SS_ome_8_FD_132980 | JGI IMG/M metagenome (GOLD analysis project Ga0180433, IMG submission 132980) | Hypersaline lake sediment archaeal communities from the Salton Sea, California, USA - SS_1_D_1 metaG | ecosystem: Environmental > Aquatic > Non-marine Saline and Alkaline > Hypersaline >... | reverse complement strand
GGCATCACCATCCTGAGCACGTACGGTGGCTTTCTTTACCACCTCGACCGCCTGATTGTAGATCCGGGAGGTCTCATTGATGGTGGTGGACATCTCACGGGTCGAAGAAGCAATATTAGAGGTGGTGTTGGACTGCTCCTCTGCACCTTTATCCATCATCACGGTGGTATCCTGTAAATTATCTGAGGCTTTTACAATCTCATATACATTATCCCGAACATTGAGAATAAGATCATGTAAAGTTTCCACAAAATCATTGAACCAATAGGCAAGCTGTCCTATCTCATCTTTGCTGGCTATCTCCAGACGCTTGGTCAGATCTGCTTCACCTTTAGCAATGCTCTGCAGCATAGAAACCAGGTTATTCAGCGGATCAGATATGGAATGAACAAGATAATTGATAATGACAATAAAAATAAGAGATGCAATGATGATAACTCCCACAGAAAACAGTATCAGAGTGCGGATAGGTTTGTTGATCTCACTGGCAGCTGCGCTTAATACTACAGTCCAGTCCAGACTGGGAATTTTAGTATGAATAAAATAGCGTTTCTCACCTTCAAACACCACCTCTTCAATACCTTCGGTTTCTTCAATTAATTTCTCAGAAACTTCCTCCATATGTTTAAACCGACTGCCGTCATCAGAGAAATCTGTGATCTTTCTCTCCAATATGAAAGATTTATTGGGATGATAGAGAAAGGTTCCGTCTTCCCCCACTAAAAAAGCCTGGCCGGTTTCAAATACTTCTTCAAGAGTGGAAATATAATTTTTAAAATTTTCGAAACTGATATCAACACCCCCGATACCTAAAAGTTCACCTTCATCATTGTAAATTGGATGGCGATAATTTACTCCGATTGACTGATCAACGTAATCAGCAGATACATCAAAAGTGGGATCTTTATCTTTTACTGCATTAATATACCATTGTCTGGTTCCCACCATATAATCATCTGGTATACTACGTTCAAGACTTTCATAATACATTTGAGTTTCTTCACTTGCCATAAATGCTGATTTTATCTCTCCGTCATCTTCTACAAGTTTCTTAAAATAGTCAATTATTTTCCTGTATTGAGGATCCTGACTGCGGTTTACTTTTCTTTTCGTATTTGATTCCAGCCAGTTTATCACCATGGGATTTCTGCTTATCGTCCAGCCAATTTTTGACTTTTCGCTTAAATATCCTTCCAGTTTACTCACTACTACACTTACTTTCTCCATGGCTGTTTCTTTTGTCTCATCCACAATTAAATTTCTGGAAAAATTCAGATATATAATAAATATGGCCAGCAGAACAAGTAAATTAGCTCCTATGATAAATAAAAACATTCTTTTTCTGAGATTTAGTTTCTTAAACATAATACCTTCCCTCTAATTATATACATAATGAAATCATCAACTGTTCAATAAATTACATTCTGAGAAATATCAATTTTTACTTTTATTTCTATATCTTTAATAATAACAATATATTATAAATAAAAACGCTTTCTTATTTTTTTTTCTATTTAGTATAGATTCTAAAAGCAAATATAATGCCGTTATGAAAATTAAATTTTTATATTTTTTAAAATTAATTTGACAATCTGTATAAATTTAATTATATTAATCCTTAAATTATAAAAAATCAAAATGATAAAAATTTTTCTTAATTTTGTATTTATATTAATTATATAATTATTCTATATATAAAAATAAGGAGTATTCAGTGGATTTATTTGACAAATGTAAAAAATTTACCAGGGCGAAAGAAGCTATGGCTTCGGGGAATTATCCCTATTTCCAACCTATAGAATCCGGACCAGGATCAGAAGTAATAATTGATGGCAAAAAAATGATAATGATAGGCTCTAATAACTATATGGGGCTCACTGGTCATCCTAAAGTAATTGAAGCAGCAATAAATGCTATAAAAAAATATGGGAGTGGCTGTACCGGATCAAGATATTTAAATGGCACTCTTGACATTCATATTGAATTAGAAGAACGTCTAGCTCAGTTTCTAAAAAGTGAAAGTGTTTTATGTTTTTCAACTGGACATCATGTTAATCAAGGAGTTATAACCTCACTCACCTCTAAAGGAGATCTGATTTTTACAGATAGAGCTGATCATGCCTCAATTATCGATGGGTGTATGATGTCATTTGCAAAAATGGTAAAATATAAACATAATGACATGGAAGACCTGGAGAAAAAATTAAATTTACATAAAGATAAAGATGTGGGAAGATTAATAATAACTGATGGTGTTTTTAGTATGGAAGGTAATATTGCTAATCTTCCTAAGTTAACAAAATTAGCTGAAAAGTATAACACCAGACTTTATGTTGATGATGCCCATTCTGTTGGCGTTTTGGGAAAACATGGTAGAGGAACAGGTGAACATTTCGGTTTAGAGGATAAGGTAGATCTTCACATGGGAACATTTAGTAAATCATTTTCTTCGATAGGCGGCTTTGTCGCTGGTGATGAAGAAGTTATTCATTATATTAAACACTTTGCCCGTTCTTTAATATTTACAGCCAGTCCACCTCCTTCAGCCGTTGCTACTGTTCTGGCATGTCTTGATATTATTGAGTCAGAACCTGAAAGGTTGGAGAAACTCTGGAAAAATACAAGAAAAATGCTTAATGGATATAAAAATTTAGGATTTGATATCGGAGAAAGTGAAACTCCAATAATTCCTATTAAAATCGGGAAAGATGAACACTGTTTTGCATTCTGGAAGTTACTTTATGAAAATGGTATTTTTGCTAATCCTGTTATCAGTCCTGCAGTCCCTCCAAATGAAGCATTAATCCGCACAAGCTATATGGCGACTCACACTGATGAAGAACTTGATAAAATACTTGAAATTTTTTCAAAACTTGGTAAAAAATTTGGCATAATATAAAGGCTTCAAGATGTCATCAGTTAAAATTTATAGTTTTAACAACAGTACTGATAAAAGATGGAAATCGTTTGTCAAATTTCCCTATTCTCTTTATAAGCATAATGCTCATTGGGTCCCCACCCTGTTATCTGAACAGAAAACTCTTCTTAATCCTGATAAACACCCTTTTTATGAACATGCTTCTGTCAACTTTTTTTTAGCCACAATTGACAATTATACTGCAGGAAGAATTGCAGCTATTATAGACAAAAATCATAATAATGTACATAATGAAAAAACAGGATTCTTTGGTTTTTTTGAAACCATTGAAAATTATCAGGTTGCAGAGAAACTTTTTAATGCTTGCAAATCCTGGTTACAAAATCAGGGTATGACGAACTTTCGTGGACCAGTTAATCCAAGTCAAAATGAAGACTGTGGCTTTTTAACTGATGCATTCGATTTACCACCTGTTATTATGATGCCGTATAATCCATCCTACTATATTGATTTTGCCAAGAAATTCGGCTTTAAGAAAGCAGTAGATCTTTATGCATACTATCTCGATAATGACAGAGAAATTCCTGAAAAACTGGTAAAAGTTGCAAAAATTGTATCTAAAAAGGGGAAAGTCAAAATCCGCCCCTTTAATCTGAAAAATTTTAATAATGATGCAAAAGCCATATGGCATATCTATAACAAAGCCTGGGAAAAAAACTGGGGTTTTGTGCCTATGACAGAAAATGAATTTCATTATTTAGCCCAGAATCTTAAAAAAGTTGTGGAACCGGAACTAGCCCTATTCGCTGAAATTAACCATAGACCAATTGGTTTCTCACTGTCTGTTCCTGATTTTAACCAGGCATTAATTCATACAAATGGCCGTCTATTCCCTTTTGGTTTTATAAAACTGCTTTGGCATTCAAGAAAAATTGATATGATCCGAACTATTATTATGGGTGTCTTACCAGAATACCGGAGAAATGGAATTGATTCTTTATTTTACTATAAAACCTGGAAAAATGCAGTAAAAAAAGGATATATAAAAGATGAAATGTCCTGGGTTGTGGAAACCAACAAAATAATGCGACTCTCTGCTAAAATGTTAGGCGGAGAAATCTATAAAACTTATCGATTATATGAGATGACAATTTAGAATAAATTCTTTATTATCTGGAATTATACAACCTTATAATTTCCGGAGCAACATCCTTATATTTCGGCAAACATTGGCCCACATTAGCATTGACATAGGTAGGATCACATACAATATAATTTTCGTTAGAATAATTTATATATTTACCTTTGATCTTTGTATTAACTTTAACACCTGTTGCAATATGTCCGGGATAATCTAATCCTATTATCTTTAAATTAAGAAGATTTCTGATTAAATAAGCAAATAAAACAGCCCTGTCTTCACAATCAGAACCTGGATAAAAAAGAGTTTCTTCAATAAATAACGGTTTTTCATCTCCAAACTGCTCATAATCTGATTTATATTCAAAACTTTTCTGTACAAAATGTAAAATTAAATTCAACGCCTCAATTTCTGTTTTATCAACAATTAATGGTTTTAAATTTTTCAATAATGAGTAATTACTTTCATTTGATATTGGTGCATTAAAATAAATTATATATTCAGTCAATGGATACTCTGAATAGAAATCCACGATAGATTTATTTATGTTCAAGGATATGGAATAATTCTTATGTAAATATTCAAAATCTAAATTCTTTGTAATAACTTCTGGATTAACTGCAGGACACAAATAAATATTTAAATCAATCATGTTTACTGCTTCAGGATATTTACCTTTATATGTATAAATATTATTGTCCTTACCTGATGAATGTAAACTAGTTAGTGTATAGTACCTTCTATTATCTACCTTAATATATGGCTTTTTATATAGAATATTACTGGATGGAATTAAAAGAAAAATTTTATTCTGATTAAAACCTACCTTTACATCATACCCGGATTTCTGCATTAAAAACCAAACTAATAATTTCGCAGAATTATTCTCTTCAGGAAAAATTTTAAGAGAGAATTTTTCTAAAAATTTAAAAAATGCCCAATCGTTTAAATGCATCTTTTTTTTGATATTATTGCATTGATCAAGAATATAGGAATAGTGGGTTTTACTTATCAAAGTCCAAAATCTGCTTATTTCTTTGTTATCAAAGGATTCTGGAAATTTAATCTTTTCCCAGACTATATCATACATCACAGAACAGGATGTATTTAAATAATTCACATCTGCCAGTCTACCATAATGAAATTCCATTTTAGGTTTACTTACAAATCCTATACTCTCTTTTTCCGGAGGCGGTTTAATTTTAAAATCTTCTATTTTATGTTCTTTTAATCCATAGCCAGAGTCCAACTCTTTAAACTCTTTTACAGGCATTATGAAAGGTTTTGGAATTTTATCAGGTATTATTCCTCTTAAAACCGTAAACTCTTTCCATTCCTTTTTTAAAAATTCTGCAAATTCTCTGTCTCTTTCTTCTATAAAATTCTTAAACTGTAGTTTCTCATTATTCAACCAATCATTAAAATTTTCCTGTGCGACACTCGTATTGGAGTAAAAAAGAATTACTATGAGTAAAACTATAGAACGTAGCTTGATATTATTAGTAACTTGTTTTTTAATATGTTTCATGGTTAATGCTCCATAGTGGTAATTACAATTCTATCTTCAGTATGTAACGCATCACTATATACAACTCTTTTCATACCGCGGGTATGACTTAAAAAAGAGTATAAATCTTTTTTTAGTATTTTATATCCATTATGCAGTTCAGTATCAACTTTCTTAAAAGGTTCTGTCTGAGCAAATATCTGAAGTACTTCAACACCGAAAGGCTGATCACAAATAAATTTTAACGGAATTTTGCAGGCATTATTTGTATATGAACGATCAATAAAATAATTATCCAATAATACTGTTCGTACTCCATTTGCAAGATGATAAATTAATCTGAGATAACATGGCATATTTACATTAATATACACATCCATGACTTCATCATTAAAAAATATTACCCCGTCTTTTCCTTTGTTAGTCCAAGCTTCCAGAATAAGTCCACTATCAGTAACCTCTCCCTTGTTGAATAATTGCTGATCTTCTAAAGCTGCTTCAAAATTTTGTGGTTTTATAGCCAAATTCGATTTATGTATAATATCAAGAGAAATCAAGAAATTAATACCTGCTATTATTTGATTTTGCTGATAATTACATATTTCTGCCATAATTTTTATACTATCACTCTGCTGCCAGTAAGTACCTCTTAAGAAAAATAAAGAATCTGTGGTTTCAAAATTTGTCAAATTAACTGGTAAATTGGCGTTATCTTTATGTAATAAATTTACAATACTAAATCCTGATAATCCGGAAATATTGTTCTTTAAATTTTCATGTAAAAATGCAGCAAATTCACTCGACATCCCAGTATTTTGAAAAGTAAAAGGAAGTATCATTAGTTTACCTGTTGTTGTTTCCAGTTGATCTTTAAAACAGCTGGATATAAAAACTCCTATATCATCCACTTTTTCAATGGGTTGTTTTTTAATATGTTCAACAGCTTTATTCACATCTGCTATAGTAATGTTTACTGTTTCAATTGCATTTTTCTCCAGCTCAGCAAATGTATCAATCATAGTTGAGGTTGAAGCACGAATGATTGCCTGAGCGCGGAATAATCTGTTAAATAAAGGATAACAGCGTAAATAATATTTTAATGCCAGAGATTTATCACCCTGCTGTCGGGCAGAATTCCCTAACTTAACATTATGGGTTATATCATTATTTAATTTTTTTATAACAGAATTATAATGATCAATCAGCTTCTGTCTTTTTACATAAACCAGAGCATAAGCAGTCCTGGATCTTTTATCATAAAATTTTTCTACTTCACATCCCCATAATTTTAAATGAGAAGTGGATGTGGTAACAGATGTATAAACTTCTGAATATGCTCTGCCTCCTTCTTTAATCTTCATTTCAGCATTTGATTTTATATCCAGATAAATTTTATTCATTAGTTCCTTATGAGCATTCTGAACTGATATATCCATACATTGAGATTTGTCTTTGTTTTTATCTAAGGCAGCTATACCAAAACCAGTTAAATATATCTCTTCAGGATATTTGGCACTTTTCCCAAAATTTTGCACCCAATCCGGACCTCTCCCAAATACTGACATGGTAATCAATGTCATTAATGCGAAAATAAATGATTGTTTCATTTTTATACCCTGTATAATTGATTATTCATTATTTTGCTACTATGGGAAAATCTGGAATTGACTTTGGCACAATTGTGGTTGGTTTTTGATGCCCTTCAGTTAATTCCTTTACCCTTTTTGTTATATAAAAATCAAGCTCCTTGATAGTAACTATATCATTTTTATCAAAATCAGCCTGCATGTATTTCAATCCGTCCATGAGTGCTTTAGTAAAAGCACCATGTTCCCAACTCGGGTCTTCATAGGCAGCAGAATTATCAGTTGTTGCTGTCATTATAACCTGACCTGTTCCGGCAGCTATTAAATCCTTAATAGCAGTTGTAATATCTGCATCACCTCTTTTTTTACTTCCCAGAATATTTCCTGAATGACATGCATCTACAAAAAGAATGACTTTAGACGGCAAGTTTGTAATAACGTCTTTAAATTCAGTCCATTTAACAGCTGAACTCCTTAAGGCTTCTATATCAGAATCATAACTAAGAAAATAATAATTATTTAATCCATCATTGATGCCATGTCCTGCTATAAACATAATGACAACATCTTTCTGGGTGGCCTCATTAATAAGCCAATCAATACTATTTAAAATATCTGCCCTTTTTGCTTCAATATTTGTTTTGAGTTTATAGGATATATCTTGATAAAGTGCAGTCTGATTCTTAAATATATCAATAATTGAATGTGCATCAGCTGCTGCAAAATCCAATTTATACCGAATATTTTCATATTCAGATACTCCTATGGAAAGGACATAAAGATTGGGTTTATAAACATTTTCCACACCTTTTCTTTTTACGTGTATAAATACAGGATTACTTGCAGCAAATCTGTTACCGGCTACTATTTTTAAAACACTTGAACCATTAGGTACTTTTATATTCTTCCTGATATGCTCAAAATTACTGTTATCTTCAACAAATATCTTCATTCCTCTGTCTTTAATTTCTCTGCCGTTTAAAAATATTTTAATATCGGTAATATTAAAATCAGATTGTGCTGTAACATTGAAATCAATTGCTACTTCATCATTATATGTAACCATTTCTTCGGGAGTATTCAATTTTATTTTTGGTGGCAGGATATCTTCGATAGTAACTTCGTTTAACCTCATTTTTTGCTTGGTAAAGGCAAGTGCTTTTTCTTCATTTTTTAACCGGATAATATTTTTCATTAAATCAGGTTGGTAATAGGTTTTAAAAAACCGGTCAGAACGAAAATAATCTGCAGCATTATCAAATCCCCGATTTATATGATACCCGACAAACTGATCTCCTCCGATACTGGATGCATAATAACCTTTACCTGACCACACTACCCATTCATCATCCTTACTGATAAAAATATTGATTAAAGGGAATATTTTCTTTATATCCGATTGATTGCTCAAAGATTCAAGGTCCCAGAGTTTTATAGTCTGATCACTACTTCCACTCACCAATACTTTATCATCAACGGCAATACTCCAGATAGTTCCAGTATGACCAATACATTCGCCAATGATTTTCCCTTCCAGATTATAGATATTTAAACATCCGTCATTTCCCCCTGAAATAATCAGCCCGTTATCAGTAAATCCATAGGTTCTGTGCTGATATCCGTTTGTGGCATCTCTTACAATTCTTTTATATAATTCTCCGTCTTTTCGTATTTCTAATACAGCATCAGAAAACCCGTATTTGCCTCCCTTAGCATGCTGGAGTGTGTAAATATGATTAAATCCTTTATAGATAATTGGAATTTTTCTAAATTTTTCATGTTTCTGTATATCTTTTAGTACAAATTCATCAAGATTAAAACATTTGTCTAAATTTGTTTTTTCATTAGTATAGGTCATAGGTTCATAACCAAAGCCAATATCGTTATCAGCTATTCCTACGCTCCATACTTTTCTGCCTTTCCCTTCCATTACTCCTTCAACACGAGCCGTATTAATATTCCAAAAATATATTTCATAATTTTCACCACCGCCTGTCACTGCTGTATTCTCATCAAGGAAAGCTACTGCCTGTGTCAATGCATGCTGTTTATTAAAAGTCGTGATCTGCTTAAATCCTTTACGAAGATCATATATATTATTATTCGGAGGGAAACCAACATGCCCTGAAAGAAGATATCGACCATCTTCCGAAAATGCCAGACCAATAGGCTGGGTTTTTGTATATATATTTTTAACCGGATTAAGATTACGATCAAATAGACTGATTTTATTAGCTTTACCACATACAGCAATATAGTTTTGTGAAACTGCCACATAAGAGAGATTAAAACTGTGATCAACAGTCTTTATTAATCCAGGATTCAGTGAATATAAATTTAAACGTTGGTCATATCCAATTGACACAATTCTGTATTCTGAATTATGCTGAAAAATTTTGACTCCGTATATATCATCTGAATGATGTAGAAATTTTTTATAAAGTCCGAAACTGCCGTTTTCATTGTTCCATACAATGACCTGCCTGTCCATAGCTGCAGAAACAAGCAAATTCCCTTCTTTATTGAAATCTAAATCAAGTACTAAATTTTTATGACCCTCAAGGGTTTGCAGTAATTCTCCCGTGAAAAAATTATAAATTCTGATTTCATTATTACCAAAATACCCTCCAACTGCTAAATATTTATCATCTGATGATAAAGCAATTGCTGATATCATACCTCGGTTACCGCTTCCAATCTGTCCAATAATTTTTCTGACTTCTTTTTTTAGATCTACATCCCATACTCGTATAGTTTTATCATCGCTTGCTGATACTAAAAATCTTTTATCAGATGTTACCAGAATATCCCAAATTCTTGCTTTATGACCACCTGTATCAAGTTGCAGGATTGCATTGTTCTGAGCTATCACAATGTAATGGATTAAGAGACAAAATATAAACACCAAAATCTTTTTCATTTCTTCTCTTATTGATTATATAAAATTTTTTAGAATTGGTAAATAAATAACCACCCTGGCTTATCTTTATACTATACATGATTATTTGAAAGAAATCTAATTAAATCCATGAAAAACAAATCAATAGTATAAATGACCATACATTCAATTTTTATTGCCCTAGGTAATTTTTTATGCCTTTCAGTAACTAACATATTATTATGTTATCATTGCAATTTTTATGCCCTGTAGAAGAAAAAATATAGTAACATACACTCCTAGAGAAGATCATAGAAGAACGGATAAACAGTCTAAAAATTTTAATTAATTACTTTGTTGATTCAGTTCGTTGAACATTTTCTGAGCTTCTTTTCTCACCTCCTGTATCCAATAATCCTTACTACACTCTTCAGCATACATCTTAAAATACTGTTTACTTAAATCTTTTTTCCCATTGTCAAAATAAAATAATCCTTCAGAGTATCTTTTATAATATTCAATTGATCGTTCAGAAATTTTATTCTGCTGTATGTGCAGATCGATTGTATGATCATCATTATTGATAGCCTTCATTATATTAACACTAATAAAGTACTCAAGAGCACTGAAATCATAAAATTCTGAAGTTTTAAAATAATGTAAAAAACTGAAAATAATTTCTCCTGTGGAAACACATATTCCTTTTATATGAAACCGTATATCAGATGAAAGATCATGAATATCTCCAGTGATAATTATATCGGCGCCAATTAGTTTACCGATTCTATCAGCATCTTCATCAGAAGTTAATCCATATTCCTGTAATTTGATTTCCTGGAGGACTTCCCCTAATTTTATTCTTTCTAATACTTTTATATTATCCAGTTTACTTAATCTGTGAGAAATGACATCAGGAAGTCCATGACTGTATATTTTCGAATGTCTGATATTACCCAATAACTTAAAGGGAACCACTGCAATAGAAGTTATCTCTTTGTCTGAAATATCACTACTAAAAGAAGTATGTAATGCCAGCAGAATAAGACAAATGATTCTATTCATATACATTATTCTCCGTAATTGTCGCTATTTGTTTTGTTGTTCCTGCCTGCGCTGTTCGTATTTTTCAATTTCCTCTTCCAGTTCTTTAAATGCTTTGGAAGAACGAAAACGGGTATACATTGCCTGATTATTTTTGATTTGCTCCATTAAGGCTTTATTAGAAGCTCCGATTGGATAAGACATTAGAACATAGGCTCTGAACTTGTCATTATTTTTTACAACTTCCTGCTTAATAACCTTACTTCCTGATAAAGCAGTTGATACCACCTGTTTTGAAGCAGCGTTGAACTGCTGAAGCATCTGAGTATTTTCTCCACTGCCTACTTCTTCCATAAAATCTTTTTCTAATCCGTCAATTTGTGTTTCTACCTGATTAGCTATTTCCTGCCTGGCTCCGTGTTTGGCTTTGTCAAAAGCTGTCTGCATGTCAACAGATGTTTGAGTATTAACGCCAAAGAAATAATTATCGTTTGCAGGAGGCTGCTGATACCACTCCGGAACCCGACCAGTTGAAACATCTGTTAAAGATTTAGATCCTGCACAGCCTAAATAAAGGACACAGAGAATAACACTTAACATTGTCAGAATTGCTGATTTCATTTTTTTCTCCTTTTTGAATGATTAATAATTGATTTTAAATTTTTTTGTAACAATAAATTTATTACCGTCTTTATAGCAGACAATCAAATTCCATACCATTGTCTGGTTTTTTGGTATATTCTCAATTGGATACATAAATAATGTATCTTTTAAGGTTTTTACCGGTGAAATCACCTCTTGATCTTTTGCATTACTTAAATAATGCTGATAATAATCAAAATTTGGCACTTTAGGCCATCGAAAAATTAATGCCCTTCGTTCATTATATTTCTCAATGAACATTTTTTTCATAAATAAATCTATATAATCAGTTCTTTCAGCTATATCTTTAAAATTGGATCCGAGAAGACTGTCTCCATAAGCTTTTGATTCAATATTTTCAGGGGGATGTAACTTTAATTCTTCTGAATCTTTTTGAACAATTAATCTGAATGTTTGATGACGGCTGGAAAGACTGAAAAAATAACCGATTAAGACTATGACAACTAAAAAAATTGCCGGTATAGCTACCTTTACAGGTTTTGCCATTGCAGAAAAATTATCAATAATATGTTTAATTGAAGTAATTATTTTCAATCGTAGTGTATATATAAAACCTCTCTGCGGTTTTACCGCTTTCTGAAAATCCTTTATATTATTTTTTATCGTTTCTGTAACTGGTAAAAATGAATAATAGTCTTCATAACAGGCTTCACATTCCAATAGATGCTTTTCAAATCTAATTTTTTCCTCTTTGGTAACCTTACCAAATTCATAACGGGCTAAAAGTCGACCAATCTCAGGATTTGTACATTTTTTACTCATAGAATTCTCCTCTTTTTGGCTTCTTGTTTTAACCTTTGTCTGCATCGATAAATTATCACATCAATCCTGCTCCTTGACAAATCCGGAAATGCTTCATGAATTTCTTTGATATCACCAGTTGAAAATAAAAGACTGAAAACTTTTTTGCACCTCTCGCCCATACTTTCTACAATTTCTAAGAGATGATTCTTTAGATCCTCACATTCAGATAATTCATTTGGCAGCCACCTATAAACAGCGTCATTAAAAATATTTTCCTTTGGATCAAATTCCACTTTTAAACTCCTTTTTTTATCCTCAGAATCACCAGCATCATCGGAAACAGGCCTTTTTTTAACAACATCACTGATTCTCTTTTCATATATGGGTTCATAATCCTCATCATCTAAACTTTTAACCCGACTCTGTTCTCTTGTAATTTTTCTTCTATATTCTTTATATTTGTTGTTCAAGATAGTTTGAGCCCATTGTATAAAAGTACCTTTAGGTTTTGAACTGCTGCATTTCTCAAAGACTATTTTTAGTGCATTCTGAACTATGTCCTGTCCGTCTTCTGATTTAATGTGATACCTATCTCTGTATATTTTTTTTTGTATTAAGTAATAAAACCTGTTATTGAGTATTTCGAAAAGTTTATTTTCACATTCTTTGGAATTATGTTTTATCCCTTGTACAAGTTCACCAAAATAATTATCAATTTCTTCATCTAAAATCTCCTGAACCCAATTTATCAAAAAATCCTCTTCTTTGAATGATATTTTTTTTTGTTTAATTTTATTCACAACTCTCTCTGTTACAATTTCAGCACTTTCCGCCTCACATAGTATCTCTTGAGCTAAATGCAAAAATCTTTCATGAAAAATTTTCAAAAAATTATTGGGTAAATAACTTTTATCCTTCATAATATACATTTCCCTTTATATCATAATCTTTTGAATAAATATACAAAATAATCGTCTTTATGTAAATATCTGTGTTTTAATTAATTCTTCTATTGGGAAATAGTTGCATTATATCCATAATTTTTTTATATTAATAATATAAGGATTTATAGGTAATATTACTGATTTATTGCATGCCATCTTACCTGAAACCTGAATATCATTAAAATTATCGAGGATATACTATTTAATAAATATAGAGGTATAATAGAATGACTATTTACAATAAAAGACAACAAAAAATTACAGATCAGATTGACTCAAAGGCTGCTCTAAAGGAATGGAGAGACTGGAAATGGCAATTAAAACATACCATTAAAGATATAGATACATTCCAAGAACTTCTGAATATTTCATTCAGTAAAGAAGAACGAAAAAAACTAGAAGAAACAATTAAAAAATTTCCCCTTTCCATAACTCCCTACTATCTTTCTCTTATTGATGAAAAAAATTACGAATATGATCCTGTTTATAAACAAAGTTTTCCTTCACCGTCGGAATTAATCACCAGTAAATATGATATGACTGATCCCCTAGCAGAAGACAAAGACTGTCCAGTGCCTAATATAACTCACCGTTATCCGGACAGGGTTTTATTCCATGTGAGCAATGTATGTTCTATGTACTGTCGTCATTGCACCAGAAAACGCAGAGTTGGTGATATTGACTCTATCCCGAATAAAAAAGAAATCAAATTAGGAATCCAGTATATCAAAAATACTCCCCGGGTTCGGGATGTATTGCTGTCCGGAGGGGATCCTTTTCTTTTATCTAACGATTATTTAGACTGGATTATTACAGAATTAAAAAAAATAAAACATTTAGAAGTAATCAGAATTGGTACACGAACACCTGTTGTTTTACCCTATAGAATTACAGATAATTTGATCAAAATGCTAAAAAAACATACTCCTTTATGGATAAACACTCATTTTAATCATCCCCGGGAAATAACAAAATCATCTATAGAAGCAATAAACAAACTGGCAGATGCGGGGATCCCTCTTGGAAATCAATCCGTTCTCCTGGCAGGAGTAAATGACTGTCCACGTATTATGAAAAAACTTGTACAAAAACTAGTACAATATCGTATCCGTCCCTACTATCTGTATCAATGCGATTTATCCGAGGGTTTGACTCACTTTCGAACCCCGGTTGGAAAAGGAATAGAGATCATTGAGAGTCTTATCGGACATACCAGCGGATTTGCTGTTCCCAGATATGTAATTGATGCACCTGGTGGCGGAGGTAAAATCCCAATACATCCAAATTATTTAATATCATGGTCTACAAATAAAGTAATATTAAGGAATTATGAAGGTGTGATCACGTCCTATAAAGAACCTGACTCATATGAACCGATTTTCTGTGACCGTGACTGTGATAATTGTGATCTCACATTAAATCTCGAACCAGCTGATGAATATAAAGCAATTGGTATAGAAAAACTGTTATCTTACAAAGATAAAACTATATCTCTCGTGCCTGATGATACTGAAAGATATGGAAGACGTAATAAAAATAATAAATAAGATATCACCGTTTATTAAAATCAGTATCCCATACATCAATAATATTCTGTATATTTCCTGAATGAATTTTTTTCCCATTATGCATATATATTCCCCGACTTGCTATGCTTTTAGCAAAGGGAACATCATGGGTAACAATAATAAAATTGCTTTCTTCCTGAAGCTCTCTAAGCCATTCAGCAAATTCTTTTGTGGTTCCAGCGTCAAGTGCAGCAGTAGGTTCATCTAACAACATATATTTAGGTTTAAGCATTAAACCTCTGGCAATAGCAGCTCGTTGGGCCTGTCCTCCGCTTACCTGTGCACTGTAACTGTCAGCAATATCTTCAATTCCAAGACGGGTAAGCATTTCCCGGGCTTCTGTACGTGCTTTTTTTGAAGTAACTTTCTGAACTTTACAGGGAGCAAGTATCATATTTTCAAGAATGGTCAGATGAGGAAACAAATATAAATCCTGAAATACAACCCCGATCTTTCGGCGAAAGTCTAATTCTTTCATATTCAATATGTTATCCCCATCAATATATATTGATCCCTTCTCAGGGTTTAAAAAACGACCAATACAATTCAGTAAGGTTGTTTTTCCAGACCCGGATTCTCCTAATACGCCAAAGATATGTTCCGGAGGAAATGAAGCTGAGAAATCGATCAGCCCCTTAGTGCCATCTGCATATGTGAATGATACATTCTTAATCTCAATCATAAACATATCCTTTTTGTTTTATTCTTTTTTCCAGCCGACCAGCTAACTTCATTAAGGGAAAAGTAACTATAAAAAACAGAACAGCTGTGATAAAATAATATTTACCAGGTTCAAATGTCACACTAATTATGGACTGAGCTTCCCGTATAACTTCAGGAATAGAAATGATTGATATCAATGCAGTATCTTTTGTCAAAGCAACTACTGAATTCATCAAGGGAGGTACTGCTATCCGGAAAGCCTGAGGCCATATCACAAACCGGAATCTTTGGATTTTCGATAAACCTAAAGCCTGTGCTGCTCGTGCCTGCCCAGGATCAACACTCATTAGTCCTGCCCGGATCACTTCTGCCATATACGCCATTGTATTAATTCCCAGTGTTGTAACAGCAGCGATATATGGTGATAATCCCATCCCCATCCAGACAAAGAGAAGCTGAATTAATATAGGTGTTCCTCTGATAAAATCTACTATAGTTCTGGATATCATGGAAGGGACAACCAGCACTCCTTTTCTATATGTTAACAATAATCCACAGGGGATCGCTAGTACAAACCCCATTACTATGGATATCAGGGCGATTCCGATGGTTATAGCAAAACCACCCAGTAATTTACTGATAATCACTGACTGTGGCATTTGACTGTTTTGCTCTTCTGATTGGTCTTGGTTCAATCCAAAATATTTATTATGAATTTCTTTTAACGTTCCATCTTTTTTCATTTCTATAATGGCATTATTAATTTCTGAGAGCAGTACCTTATCCTCTTTTCTGACAGGTATAGCTATATCTTCTCTGTAAAGCATATCACCTACGGGCACAAAAGGACGACCGGATTTATTGATTTGCCAGGATCCTACTAAGCGGTCACTCACAAATCCTGTAATACGTTTCTGTTTTAAGAGAGAAAATATTTCAGCAGTGGATTTCAGAGTAATAACGTTAACCTCAGGATAGTGTACTTCTAAATAATGCTGGTATGTTTCTCCCAGTCCGGTTGCTATTTGTTTTCCTTTGCATTCTTCAATACTGTATACCTTTGCCGGATTATCACGATGAATAAAAAGCTGAGCACCAGAATGATAATATGGTACAGAAAAATTGACCTGATTCTCACGTTCCGGTGTAACAGCCATAGAACCGATAATCACATCATATTTTCCTGCCAGAAGTCCGGCAAGAATACCATCCCATTCAGTAGTAACAAGTTTTAACCGTACCCCCATTCTTCTGGCAATCTCTTTAGAAACATCAACATCGAAACCAGTAAGTTCACCATCAGTTCCAAAATAACTGAAAGGAGGATATTTACCGGTAAGGGCTGAAGTCATTGTCATAGTGGGTGTTTCTTTTTGTCCATAGACAGATAGTGGATAAAAAATAATAAAAAATAACAGTAAAAAGATAAAACATACAGTACGATTTTTTGAATATATGTTAAACATAATATAATTCACCTAATTATTGATTTGCTTGTTTTAACTCTATGAAGTGATTTCACAAAAAAACAGGAGAACATAAATATTAGTGATATTAAAATAAAATAATCTATTTTTTGTTGAAATCATATATGATTAGTTGGAATAGACAGTATAATTTTTTATATTCATATCATATAGAAAATTTAATAATTTTTAAATTATTATAAAACTATTAAAAGAAATCCATAAAATCAAGTAAATATTTTGCTCATCGGTAATAATATATATTAAAAATAAGGAATAAATAATGTTTGACATTGTAGAAAAACTTAACACGGCTACAATTCAGCACGGTAAAGCTAACGATCGTATATATCTGATGAACATTGGCAGTGAACCAGTGCAACGCATAATACACGAGATTGAACAACTTGCGGCAAAACATTCATATACAAAACTTTTTTGTAAAATTCCGGAAAAATATAATACACAATTTATACGAAATAATTATAAACAGGAAGCTTATATTCCAAAATTTTTTAACGGGAAAAAAACCGTTTCCTTCATGTCAAAATTTTTAGACACTTCCCGGGGCATACTTACAAAAGATGAGAAAAAATCGATCAAAAAAATAATCAGTCTTGCAAATTCAAAAAAAAATTCCTACAATCCAGAAAAAGCGAATAATTTTTATTTTAAAATTCTGGATAAAGATGATATTCCTGCCTTAAAAAATGTATATAAAACAGTTTTTGCTTCGTACCCTTTCCCCATTTTTCAGGAAAATTATCTTTTAGAAACAATGACAAATAATATTGTTTATTTTGGAGCTTTTTTTAAAGGAAAACTCGTTTCTGCATCTTCTGCGGAAATGGATATCAAAGCTCGTAATGTTGAAATGACAGATTTTGCCACACTTCCTGATTATCGAGGTAATAGTTTATCTGTAATCTTATTGGATGAGATGGAAAAAGAGATGAAAAAAAGAGATATAAAAACAGCGTATACAATAGCACGAGCACTATCTGCTGGTATGAATATCACTTTTTCTAAGATGAATTATACGTACACTGGCACACTGATACATAATACAAATATTGCCGGTTCGATTGAAAGTATGAATATATGGTTTAAAAATCTCATATAGTTGATATTTAAAAAAAACCTTCCACAATATCCGGATTGTAGAAGGTTTTCAGTTTATTTATTTTTCAAAGAAATATTATACTTTTCTTACTTCTTTTTCCTTGCTTGCAATTAATTTATCAATTTCTTCAATATATTTATCAGTTAATTCCTGTATATCCATTTCTGCATTATATTTTTCATCTTCTGAAATTTTACCATCGTGTTCTGCATCTTTTAAAGTCTTCATACCTTCTTTACGAATGTTTCGAATAGAAACTTTTCTTTGTTCACCCATATCATGCAGCATTTTTATTATATCATTTCTTCTCTCTTCGGTTAAAGGAGGTATTGGTAAACGAATAATGTTTCCGTCATTATTTGGAGTTATACCTATATCAGCTTTAAGAATTGCTTTTTCAATAGCACCCAGCTGGGTTTTATCCCAGGGTTGTATTGTTATCAACCGAGGTTCCGGTATGCCGATATTGGCCATTTGTTTTATAGGAGTCATGGTACCGTAGTAATCAACTTTAATTGAATCAACCATAGAAATATTAGCCTGCCCTGTTCTTACTTTCCCCAGTTCTTCGCGAGTATTATAAAGAGTTTTTTCCATTTGTTGTTTTACATCTTTAATAACTTCTTTTATCATAGTTATCCTCCCACATAAGTTCCAATTTTTTTCCCTATAACTATCTTACGTAAATTATCTTCCTCTAATAATTTGAATACTATTATTGGAATATTGTTATCCCGGCAAAGTGTTACAGCAGTGCTATCCATGACCCGCAAATTTTTTTCAATTACTTCCATAAATGATACTTTATCATATTTAATTGCAGATTTATTATGTACAGGGTCAGAATCATATATACCATCAACTTTTGTGCCTTTTAAAATTGCATCAGCACCAATCTCAATAGCTCTGAGAGATGCAGCAGTATCTGTAGTAAAAAATGGATTACCAGTACCTGCAGCAAAAATCAGAATTCTGCCTTTTTCTAAATGATTAAGTGCTTTACGTCTAACATAGGTTTCTGCCATAGCTTCTAATCGTACAGCTGACATTACTCGGGAAGGAAGATTATCTTTTTCCAGAAAGTCCTGCAGAGCAATGGCATTAATTAAGGTGGCTAACATCCCCATATTATCTGCTGCAACTCTGTCCATACCCCTTGCACTGGCAGATAATCCCCTGAATATATTTCCACCTCCAATTACAATACCGATTTCAATATTTAAATCATAAATGGACTGGATTTCATCAGCAATTTTTTTTACAGTTACAGGATCTATTTCTAGTGTACTATTGGAACGTAAAGCTTCACCGCTTAATTTTAAAATAATACGTTTGTATTTGACAGATTTAGTGATAGTTACACCTGAAAATTAGTAAAAAATATTATTTACTCGCCAAGCTCGTAACGAACAAATCTTCTTATTGTAATATTTTCGCCTAAACTGCCGGATATTTCTAATAAATAATCATTTACAGATTTATCTGTATCTTTAACATAAGATTGTTCTTCCAAAACATTCGCCTGAAAAAATTTCTCTAATTTACCATCAACAATTTTATCAATGATTTTCTCAGGTTTTTTCTCTTCTTGAGCCTGATTACGAAATATTTCTTTTTCTCTATCAATGATATCCTGGGGAATGTTTTCTCTTTTTACTGCCATAGGATTTACTGCTGCGATTTGCATAGCAATATTTTTGGCAAATTGTTGAAAATCATCTGTTTTTGCTACAAAATCAGTTTCACAATTAATTTCAACCATTACCCCTATTCTATTTCCGGGGTGAAGATAGGTCATGATAATACCTTCATTTGTTTCTTTGCCTTCTCGCTTTCTTGCAGATGCAATTCCTTTTTTACGAAGGTAATCTACAGCTTTCTCTAAATCACCGCCGCTTTCAATTAATGCATTTTTACAATCCATAAAACCTGCGCCTGTCTTATCTCGAAGCTTTTTAACTTCTGTGGCAGAAATTGACATATATTATTTCCTTTCTGTATCCTTGGGTATCTCTTCAGTCTTATCTTTGATTTCAGATGTTTTTTTAGTTGTTGTGCTTGTTGTACTTTTTTTATCGTTTTCTTTTTTGGGGGGTTCTTCTTTATCTTTTACATCTTTTTCTGCTTTCATTTTTGATTTAGTTTTTGCTTCAATTATTGTATCAGTAATGGTGCGCACCAGTAAACTTATGGATTTAAACGCATCATCATTTGCAGGAATGATGTAATCGACCGGATCCGGATCGCAATTAGTATCAACCACACCAAAAATAGGAATACCTAACTTGTTTGCTTCATTAACTGCAATATATTCATTATTTGTATCAATAATAAAAAGTGCTCCCGGCATTTTCTTTAACTCTTTTATTCCACCTAAAGAATTTTCGAGTTTTTCCTTTTCTCTTTCTATCATTAAAACTTCTTTTTTTGTTAATTTATCAAATGTTCCGTCAACTTCCATTTTTTCCAAATTTTTCAGATGCTTTATACTCTTTTTAATATTTACATAATTAGTTAATGTACCACCAAGCCATCGTTCATTAACATAGGGCATTTCACATCTTTCTGCTTCCACTTTAATTATATCTTTAGCCTGTTTTTTGGTGCCGACAAATAATATTTTTTCTCCATTCTCAACTATTTTAGAAATTCGTTCACAACTTTCTAACAGTAACTGCAATGTCTTTTTAAGATCAATAATATGAATATTATTTTTTTTCATAAAAATGTACGGTTTCATTTTAGGATTCCATCTTCTGGTAACATGTCCAAAATGAGCTCCGGACATCAATAACTGCTGTAATGTAATATCGGGCATTTAAATCCTCCAAAATTTAGGGGTTATTCTTCCACTCTCATCATCTTTTCAAATAATCAATAAATGAAATTGTATATTGACACCCATTTGAAAATCAGAGAATGTGTTTATTGATTATACATTATCATTATTAAATATATATTAACGTTTCGAATACTGAAATTTTTTCCTTGCACCAGGCTGACCGTATTTTTTTCTTTCTTTCATTCTCGGATCTCTGGTTAAAAATCCATTTGACTTTAAAGATGGACGAAATTCCGGATTAACTTTAAGTAAAGCCCGTGAAATTCCATGTACTATAGCACCGGTTTGTCCGGATAATCCACCGCCTTTGGCTGTAGCAATTACATCATACTGATTTTCTGTATTTGTAACTTGAAAAGGTTGCTTTATTAACATTTCCAGAGTATCTCTTCTGAAGTAGTCTAATACTTCCCTGTCATTTATAAGAATTTTACCTGAACCCGGGATCAGCCACACTCTGGAAACGGATTCTTTTCTTCTTCCTGTTGCATAATATTTAGTTTCTTTCATATTTTCCTCAAATTATTTGGTAAATTTACTGGTTCCTGAGCCTTATGAGGATGCTCAGAACCTGAATATATATGAAGTTTTTTTAACATTTTTCGACCGAGAACATTCTTTGGCATCATGCCTTTAACAGCATGTTCAATAATAAATTCCGGGTTTTTTTCTTTCATGTGATTATAATCAAGCTTTCTTAACCCCCCTGGATAACCCGAATATCTTTGATAATTGATTTGAGAGGACTTATTACCGGTAACTCTTATCTTATCAGCATTGACAACAATCACATTATCACCTAAATCCACATGGGGAGCATATTCAGGTTTATGTTTACCTTTAAGTATATGGGCAATCTGACTTGCTATACGACCTAATATCTGACCCTCTGCATCAATAACAAACCATTTTCGTTGAATATCTTCCTTTTTGGGCATATATGTTTTCACAATTAAAAACCTCCAATCATATTTAAATTTTCTAAATATAATAATATTAAAAATTTTTGTCAAGGAATTTATTTAGTCAAAGGTAAATCTGTATTGACTAATTAATCAAATATTGTAAAAAAATTAAAAAATCTCTCGTGTAAGGTAGAATTTCTTACTTATATAATATGTAAAAGAGAACATAAACTAAAAATTTATTGTTACAACTATATTACAGGTAATAATAAAATCAGTAGCCTATTAAAAAACAAATATTTGATAAATACACTATATACAAATTCACAGAATTAAATTCTGTAAATTAAAGAAGCCAGCGTATGTTTTCTGTTTCCGATTCCTCTTTCAAATTCCAGATACAAATCACTTGAAAAACTTAAATGTATACCCGCAATTGAATTCCAGGCATTTCTTTGCTGTAATGTTGCATCATATTGAACATCTATTGAATTATTTAGATTTATAGTACCACAGTGCTGTTCTTCAGTTTTCTGATACATAGCACCGAGCCAGATATTTAACTCTTTTATAATATTCCATTCATTCATTGCCAATCCAATTTTAGGAGTAAAAACCCACGCTTTCAAATTCGATTTACTGTTATCCAATTTGGTATTTGAAAAAGCAGCTGTCAGTGAAATAAAATATGATTTATATCCACCTGCCATGGTAACACCACTTCCGTATACAACACCTTTGTAATTCATTCGTATTTTTTCACCAACTATTGCATCAAGTAATTCATAATCAACATTAGTTCTGCCATTGATCTCTCCCAATAATCCAAAAACATTAACAAATGGAAGTACCCACAGATCTACTTTAAAGTTTTTTTCTGTGACCTGATTATTGATGTCCAGATCCTGAGGATTAACATCACCTATACTTAAGCCTTTTAAGGTAAAAGTTAATTCGGAGAAGTCAAAAGTCTGATTCTGAGTATAAAAATTCAATCCAAATCCAAAAGGATCAGGTAGATCTTTACCTTCTGCTAAAGATTTCCATAATGGAAATATTCCCCCAGGATCCTGTGAAAAACAAAAACCACTGATTAATATAGAGACTAAAAGTAATACTACCAAATAATTAAATGATTTCATATCATTCTCCTTGTCTCAACTGGTTTAATGGTAGAAAACCATCTTAATGATAATTTACTTTTATCCTTGTTAACATCAAATAATTTTCAGAACAATTTTTTATCTATAAAAATTTTTGAAAATTCATTATTAATATACATAATTTTGTTATTTAAAAAAAGAAAAAAATCACAAAATTTATTTTTCTTTTCAATTTTTTTTATATATCATAAAAATAAATAAACTTAAGAGATACACTGTTTACCTGGGGGTGATCAAGGATCGAGGTGAAATTGTTCCAATAATTATTACTCATGCATTGATCTGAATTATATATAGAATTTTTCCAGTTCAACAGAATCTCACTGCCGGGTGCAAAATTCCACCTTAGAGTACAGTCAATATTAAAAGCATTGTAGTTGATATTATGATTACTTTCATAATCTGATGGAGTCAGCCTACCATTCTGCCGTAACTCATAAAAACAGTCATAAACCACTTTTGAGTAATAATGCCGCAATCGAAAACTTAAGGAGAGCATATTGGTAAATAAATAGGACGATTCCAGAGTATTAACCACGGTCTCCCGATCTCTTCTTCCAAAATATATGATCCCAATATCAGGATTCTGGTTCACATAGCCAGGTTGATTTATACATTTTTCATAGGAGCTCTGCAATCCGAAATTTAGATGATTACCAAGATTAATATGGTCTAACATCTCCAAACTGACTGTATTTACATTAAATCCATAATTATATGATCGGGAATATGCTCCTTCCAGTTCTATCCATAATGCTTTCCTTGGATCAGTTGTTCCGTAGATTCTATATTTTATATATTTATAGTTGATAAAATACCGATTTTCAACCCGAGGTTCATAGTAGTTTTTTCTCTTAAGTGGGGTATATTCAACAGTTAAACCAAGGTAATAATAATTCCTAAATTCAGTAGAAAAATTGTAGCTATATATGAATTCTGAAAAATCATTTGGACTAAATCTGCGTCCATATAAGAGATTTAAGTGGTTTTGAAAAGTCAAGAAACAGGCGAAAGGCCTTGAGATACGATGTGATACACTTAACTGATTGACCACTTCATTATTACGCCGCAAGTACCCAAAATCATTTTGATCGTAATTATCAGTGATCAAGGAAAGATTATAGGTTGCCTGGAAATTCCCTCCGATCTTCCCTCCCTTCAGCAATACTTTATTACCGCTCTTGTTTTGCTGGTCGGACCAAATCCAACTATGTCCAAATATTCCGCTCAAACCATAGGTATTACTCTGATCTGTTAATTGAAAATCAACTGCTGTTATATTGGCAAGATATCCTTTTCTACTAACATTGGAGTTTACCAGACTGAGATAGGAGTGGGCAAACAGGGTTTGATCTAATATAATCATGTTATAATTAGTAAAAGGCTGGGTTAAAACTTTTCTTTTTTCTCCGGTGCTTTGATTAAGGATAATGGCATAGGTATTTGCAGTCATAGCATTGATAACTCCAATACCAAGTCCAGAATGTGTTCTTCCTGAAAATTTGCTGGCATTGATTAAACGGGTTTCAGTAGGATTTTTATAGACAACCTCATTTTCATCGATTTCATTAAAAATTTCTTCATAATTCAGCGGAAGGTCACCAATACGCCTGGAATAAAAAAGATCACCTCGATGAAACAACTCACTGCCTTCAGTAAAAAACTGCCTCTTTTCATTGTATTTTATCTCATAGGGAGAGAGATTTAACTCAATGTTATCGGATTGTAATTGTCCGAAATCAGGAATTAGAGTTATATCTGCTGTAAAACTTTTGGTAATTCCATATTTTACATCCATTCCCCAATTGAAAAAATTTCTCCACTTATTATTCAGATCATTCTCCAGATAATTGGAAATATAGGGAGTAAAAGACAGTCTGAACGGAGAGCGAACAATCATAACATCGTTCCATTGCCCGTTTTTTTTCCACCAGCCCGGATAAGTGATTTCAACCGGATTCCATACAGCCCATTCCCGATTCCTCGCAATCCAGCGCCACAGGTTCAGCCCCCAATCCTGAACTGACTGGGTGGAAAAACGTAACACTGAAAACGGTATTTTCAGCTCTGCTGTCCAACCTTGATGAGTAATTTGTATTCTGCTCTCCCAAACTGCATCCCAGTCAATCTCATGCTCATCACCATATATTTTTACATCTCTCTGTACGCCAGCAGCGGTAACCCATAAAAATACTGAATTCAAACCGTCATCAAAAGGACTAATCAAAACTGCAAACAGATCTGCATTCATACCTGGAGGATGCTGGTCCCGAATGCTGATCTCTTGTTTGATCTCCTCAGGATACTGGTCAAAACAGTTGGCAGCAATGTATATAGCTTGATCATCATATCCGATCCTGACCTCTGTTATTTGGGATGATGGTTGTCCATTATAGGGACTATATTGGATAAAATCGGTTAACAAAGGTAGTGTATTCCATACTTTATCGTTCAGTCTCCCGTCAATACAAGGGGTTTCTGATAATCGTATAGCCTGAACCTGCTTATTATCCATTTCTGCATATGTGAAATTGCAAAGAAGAAATAGTATGCAAATAAATATTAACTCTAATTTAAAATTTTTCATTAGCCTTTCCACTGATACCCATAAACACTTGCTTACTGAACAGCCCTTTACTTAGTGAAGTCTCTTTAGTATCCCGAGGAAGAGTTTTGAGATTAAAAAATCATTTTATATAAACCATCTTTTTATAGTTTGAAACATTTTCCCCGATTGTAAATTGATAATAATATAATCCACTAGCCAGTCCCCGGGCATCAAAATCAAAAAAATGGCTGCCTGCATTTTGAGATTTCATATAAAAGCTTCTGATTTCTCTGCCAAGGATATCATATATCTTAATTGAAACAGTATTCATTTCCTTTAAATAATAAGGGATCTTAGTGCTTGAATTAAAGGGATTGGGAAAATTCTGATTCAAAAAAAATTTTTCTGGTTCCTTATTTTCTATTACAACTTCTGTCCAGATATCAATATCCTCATTAAAAGTACTCCAGGCAACAAACTGAAAATATTCAGCAATATTTTTCACTAAACCTGCATGAAAATTAGTATTAACAGGTTCCAAGAATAATGTACAATATATTACACAGGCCATTAAATAGGAACCATATAATGAAGGATGATTCCAGTCACTCTGATGTAAATAATGTAAGGGATATCCTTTTTCTTCCAGAACATTTTTCCAGGCCCAACCCACAGGAGCGATAGTAAATCCTATCTTATCAGCCCATTTCACTGTATTATCATATATTTTTATCTGCATATCCCTAAAATCATCCGGCCATCCTTTCCAGGTCATACCGTCTTCAAAAGCCCAGGGCATACAAAAAACCATTTTTGTTGACGTACAATTTTCATAAATTTCTGTATGTAACTTTTTTAATGCCGTAATAACCGGATAGTAAGTAAATGAATCGGGATAAGCAGTTAGAGTACCAGCACCTTGCAGCACGATATAATCCCATTCTCTTGATTTAATTACAGTCTCTGTAATACTACTGTTAGCATGATTATACAAGTATGGACCTCCGGTAGTGTGTAATACTACATGAGCGGTAATTCCGCAATCATCTATAATAGATCGGAATATCAGAGGCAGATTATTACAAGTAAAATAACTTGCCCCGATAAACAAAATTTCATATGTACTATCAGTGCATTCATCATGTGCATAAATATGATCAGACCCTAAAATTAAGAGTATAAAAAAAATTAAAAATATTTTCTTTTTGAAAATCAAAAGTAGTACCTCCTGTATTATTAATTGAATATTTCTCTTTATGATGAACAGAGGAAACCAGTATTTTTTTTACAATACTCCTCATCATTCAAAAACAGCATGTTGTTTAAGCGAATCAAGAACTGAGGCAGACATCCAGTATATATTGGGATTACCATTATTGAAGCTACGCTGACGCTGCTGCATTCTTTCCAGAGTTAAAGGAACACTCTCAAATGACTCTCTCTTCTCTTCACGTACAGACATAAAGAATAGATATTTACTGTCCGGTGATACATACGCTGACCATTCAAATCCGGAAGCAGAATTGATCTCTTCTCCCATATTTAAAGGCTGACTCCATTGATCATTCTGATTTCGAAAAACAATATAGTAATCAGTACCCCCAAAACTCCCCGGTCCGGCAAAAGCAGGTACAATTATATAACTTTCATCCGGTGCGATAAAGGCATTGTAACGGGAACGGCCGCAGTTTACCTGAGAAGGCAGTCTTTCCGGTTCTGTATACTTACCAGCAACCAAGCGGGAACGGTAGATACCATTCAGACGATTAGGTTCCTCTCTGGTAAAGTAAAGAGTACCCTCCCTGGTTACAGAGGGAAAAAACTCACCAACTTCTGTATTAATGGGAGCTCCCAGATTATAGGGTTCACTCCACCCATCTCCTACCCAATCCATGGCCCAGATATCCCAGTTGTCTTCCCCGTTTTCAGTACCCTCAGCAGATCGATTTGATACAAAGAGAAACTTTTTTCCATCTGGTGTTATATGTGGTTCCAGGTTTCTTGTTTCCGGATTGCTGCTGAATGGAGCTATTTCCGGTTTGGTCCATCTTCCATCTATCTGTTTCGTTATAACAATGGCAGAGTAAGTATTATTGCCAACGATTACACCAAAATACATTTCTTTACCATCCGGGGTCATAGCTACATCCCGTTCATACATATCACCGCATATGATACCTGGTGCAAATACTTTGGCCTTTATACCCGGTGGTTCTTGTCCGAGATAAGATCCCTTGATTTCAGAAAATTGATTACTTTGACTGCAACTAATTAGCAGCATCAGTACAGTTAGAAATATTTTTGGCAAAATATAATTTTTTTTCATTGATATACTCCTTTCTAAAAAATTTTTTTAGTATTATCTTGATCGGTATGCATTTGCATATAGTGTGTTATTGCTCTTTTGGTTCGTTTACCAGAAGTGTTTATCCAGGTATGAATCTGCTCAAAATTCTCTCTATCCTTTATCAACCATTAATGGATGCCAGATGCAATAGAGAGCGCCCAATATAAATTTCCTGATCAGAATTATCTGCACCTATTGCAATCAAAATTTTTACTAGATCATCATTTTTGGGTTTAACAAAATTGACAGCTGTATCTAAATCTTTTAAGAACTCCGCATAAATTAACATATCTCTTTCAATGTTAAAATCCTGACTTTTACCAAAACCCAGATAATCATAGAGTAACGCATTAAAATTATAGTTTATAAAATATTCTGTCATTTGAATTATATAACTCATGTTTCCACCATCAATCATTGAAAAAATAATAGTGGCTCTGGAAGAATCCTGTTTTGAAGGCATGAATCAGCCCAGTAATGTATAATTATCAACAGTTTTAAAAGTAACAGTCTCAAACTCTAAATTAAAATTCTTTGGTGTTTTTGCATATTCTCTGTCCGGTTTTAATTCTTCTATTATTCCCGCATCCATCCAGTAAATATCAATACAACCATTACCAGGACCGCTCAATATCTCAATTTTTTCCTTATAACTTATTGGTTTTTCGATATAAAATTTATAATCTGACTGAATACCAAAGAGGAAAAGATACTTACCATCTGGAGTGACACTGCCAACATTGATCCAATCCATTGAGTTTACTACAGGCCCCATATGTTTGGCCTGGGTCCAGGAGCCGTCCTGTTTTTTATAACATATATAAATACCATTCTTTCCTGTACGATTTGAGGTGAACATTAAATAACTTTCATCCGGTGCTATCCAGGGATCGAATTCATCCTGGGCGCTGTTTACAGCATGACCAAGACGGACCGGTTCTGTATACTGTCCATCCAAACATTTTGACATATAGATATCATATCTTTCCGGGTGATGAATAAAAAAATACATATTTCCGTTTGCGGCCAGGCTGGGAGCAAAAGCATGATCAAGAATCTTTATCAGTTCTGGCTTACTCCAACCGGTTGTTGTTCTCTTTACTATCCAAGTATGAAATATTTTTGAAGGTTCACCTTTTCCATCCAGAGGACGAAGTGAGGTGAGAACAATTGTATTACCATCGGGCGACAAGCAGAACTTCGCACGGTATTTGGGAGAGAAAGATGCAACTTCAGGTTTTGTCCATACCCCATTTTCCTGCTTTGTAACCAGTATGGTCCAAACCGGTTCACCTCCCAAAATGTAATAAAATTCTTTACCATCAGGTGTGAAAGAACCGAACAGTTCATCAAAGCCTGTAGAAATAATCCCCGGAGCGAAAAGCTCTGGAGTCTTTCCAGGTAGTTTTTGACCCAGATAAGGGCCTTTTAATTCTAGTAAATCATTGGTTGATATGCAGCTTCCAATTACTATAAAAAAAACACAAAGCACTGTATAAACAGTATGACTTGTCTTCATTTTTAAGTTTTCCTATTAAATATTACTATTATTTTATATAAAATAAATAATTTTAATAAACCTTTTCCAAAATGTATTCTCAAAAATTATAGAAAAAATCGATTTAATAGTAAATTATAAATCGATAAAAGGTCAATTAAATCGTTCAACGGCAACAAATCATAAAAACCGTTTATCGATATATAAGACCATTAATCTATTTATAATTGTCAATACTACTTTCTTGGTTAAATTTTATTTGTATTTAATAAATGTATTATTTATTATGTTAAGAGAATTTTTATGAACAATTTCGGAGTGTTGTATTTGAAAAAAAAGAGAAATATACCCTGGTTCTGGATATTGAATATTACCGGATGGTTATTTCTTTTCTCTATTTATAGTTTCTTATATTACCAGGAAGAAATAAAAGAAATTAAGACACTTATTGCACTTGCAATTACTTATTGTATCGGATTTTTTTTAAGTATAATTCTCCGTTATTTTTATAAAAAAATACATTATCAATCTCATTCAATAATATATTTGACATTTGTTGTCATATCGGGTACTATAATTTCTGCAAATGTATGGCTTTGGCTTGATATTATCTGCAGTTACCCCTTATTCGGACAAAAAGGGCTGGATTACTGGTTACGCTTCGACTATTATACCCAAAACGTATTTTCCCATATGCTGGTTTTCTTCTTATGGAGTTCATCTTATTTCGCTATAAAGCTCTGGAAGGAATGGTTAAATCAAAAAGAAAAATCAGAAAAGGCAAAGGCCTTAGCTGAATCCGCACAACTGCAAATGCTGCGCTATCAATTGAATCCTCACTTTTTATTTAATGCTTTGAATTCTATTAGGGCCCTGGTTGATGAAGATAAAAAGAATGCAAAAAAAATTATAACTGAACTTTCCGAATTTCTTCGCTACTCATTGATAAGTAAGAATGATACAGATATTCCACTTAAAAATGAGATTGAAGCAATTCAGCATTATTTTTCGATTGAAAAAATAAGATATGAAGACAAACTGGAAGTTTCTATTGAAATTGATCCTCTGGCAGAAGATTACCCAGTATTGAGTTTCTTGCTTCATCCCCTGGTAGAAAATGCTGTTAAATATGGTATGCAAACCAGCAAAATACCTCTGATAATTAAAATTAAAGCCTTTGTAAAAGATAATACTTTAAATGTTGAAATTACAAACTCCGGCAAATGGATTAAACCTGATTTTGAAACAAATGAAAATAAAAAAAGTACAGGAACTGGTCTGGTTAATGTTCATCAGAGATTAGAAAATGCTTTTCCTAATAGATATACCATTAAAATCTTGAAAAACACGGATAGTGTTACCATAAAATTATCCATCAATCGTGGTCTGAAAGAATGAAAAATAAATACAAAGCGCTTATAGTTGATGATGAAAGACTGGCAAGAAATGATTTGAAATCTTTGCTATCTGAAATAAATACTATACAAGTTGTGGGAGAAGCAGAAAGTGTTTCCACAGCAATTGAGGCAATAAAAAAATTCCGTCCTGATGTTATTTTTCTAGATATTCAAATGCCCGGTGAATCAGGATTTGACCTATTGGAAAAAATTAAAATTAAATCAAAAATAATATTTGTTACT
>Ga0180433_10002155_pt1 | contig 31154 bp, 34 predicted proteins | sample SS_ome_8_FD_132980 | JGI IMG/M metagenome (GOLD analysis project Ga0180433, IMG submission 132980) | Hypersaline lake sediment archaeal communities from the Salton Sea, California, USA - SS_1_D_1 metaG | ecosystem: Environmental > Aquatic > Non-marine Saline and Alkaline > Hypersaline >... | reverse complement strand
CGATCCCGTTCTTTCTTTCTTATCCTTTTCATGTTTCGAATACGCGCGGATCCCACTATGAGATACATCAATATCCTTTTCACTTACTACTAATCCACATACTTGACAAACAGTCTCCCCTCTTTCTACTATGCTAATTGTCTGCCCGCCACACTCAGGGCAGGCATTTGCCGTCATTCCTAATTCTACAACCATTCTTTATCCCTCAATCTTAACCCGTTTTTGTTATCATATTCATAAAAGTCGTGTGAAAAATTTGACACACAATATCGATTTTTTGTACACACAACTATCCATTTATGATCTATATATTGGCAATCGGGTATTTAAATGTTATGTTTTTGTGTTCGAATTGTGTTAGCAAAACATTATTTTCAATTTTTTTTCACACAAAAAACCTATTAATAGATGAATAAAGGGGTTAAGACATTAAAAAAAAGACATAATACAGAGGTATTAGGGAAAGGAGTGGGATGGGAAATGAAAACTAGTATAATGGATAACAAATATTTTGTCGGTGGTTTTTGGGATATAATTTCTTTTTTTTCACACAATAACTAAGAAATAACTATGATATAAATTTTGATTGTAAAATATGTATGGAAAAAATCACAAAATTGACTCTGTCTCTCTTCGCTTTTAAACGAAGAATTTTATAATTTGGAGAGAAAATATCACAAAAGTGAAATAAATCATAATGAAGAATCACCTAAATATTGATAAAAAAATGTACAGGCATGCTAATTTTCTAAAAACTTTATCACTAAATGAATATGAGGTAAAAATCATTCCGCTCTTTTTAAAATCAAATCAATATTTCACATTAAAAGATAATAAGAGCATAAAATTAGAAGAGCACTCTTTAAGTAATCAGAAAGTGGCTGTTGAATACTAAAAACTTCACTGTTTTAGATCAAAATCCAGCTTGCATTATTATCTGGGATTTTGCATTTTATAAAAAATATTTTAAATTTGGGAGGAAAATATAAATCTAAATCTATTATTCCGTCTTAATAGAAATAACTATCGTTTCAGTTAATCTTAAATAAAAATACTATTACTACTTTTTTGATATTTTATTGAACTATAACAAAAATTTTTTTTGTCAGATAATTAAAGGTGAGATGTAAAATAAAAAACCCACCTAATAATATGGACCCTACAGAGCAAAACGGCAAGAAAAAAGAAAACCAAGATGGTGAGAGAGATTTAGAAGAATCTCAATCAGAGAAAAATGAAGAGGGAGAACAACCTCATCCAAAATTAAACGAACAGGAAATTGAAAATTTAGATCCTGAAGATGAGAAGATAAAAGAATTAATGAAACAATATGAAGAAGACACAGAAAAATATGCCATTTGGAGAGGAGTTGTGACTGAAGGATTTAAAAGGTGGTTGCGGGGAGAGAGAATATATTCTCGTGATAAAGAACGTATATCGTTATATATATCTGACAAAGCAAAGGCGGAATGGCAAGAATTCATAAATACGAATAAAGAAGATTTTCCTTCGTTTTCAAAATTAATAAGAGAAAGTGTTAATACTTTCATTGAAGATACTCGATTAGAGGCTGATGACTTCTCAAGGATCAACCGAAATACTCTTTCTAATATTTCTCATGCATTAAAAGAGCCTTTAACCTCAATAAAAGGATATTCTCAACTACTTTTAGAGAGTGACAATCAAAGGCATAATCTAAATAATCATGTGAAAAGTACTATTAAAGATATTTTTGAGCAAAGTATCTTATTAGAAAATATTATAATTAAATTTCTGGATAATATAAAAATCCAATCTAAAGATTATGATATTTTACTTATTGAGGATGATCTTGCTACCATTCGACTGATTACAAGTTATTTTGATAGTAAAGGATATAAATGCCAAGGGGTTGTGAGCGGAGATAAAGGACTGGAAGAACTTGGGAGAGTCTCTCCTAAGGTAATATTACTAGATATCTTATTACCCGATTTAAGTGGATATGATATATGTAAAACTATTAAATCTGATACTGAATATAAAAAAATACCCGTCTTTTTTTTAACCGCAATTTCAGGTTCGGAAGTTGAAAGACATTTAGAAGAAACAAAAGCAGATGGATACATATTAAAACCATTTAATTTTAGTGATTTTGAAGTTATTTTCAAGATATTAAATGGAAAAGCCTAGTTATTAATTGATAGATGATAGTAAAACAATATATGCTTATCTTTCGTTAGATAGTACTCAAATTAACCTTTTTTTATACTGAAATAAAATTAAAAAGCATACAAAAAAGTTTAATTTTGATAAAAAACTACTATAATTACATCCAAATGAATTAATTGGATCAAAAAAAATAAATTTTATAAATTCTGATAGTATCCATTTCATTAAGATAATATTAATAGGTTGCTTATTAAGGAGGAGGTGAAGAAAAGATATGTCGGATAATAATAATTCTACAAATAATCACGACCCTAATCATAGTCCTATAATGACTGACGAGGAAATTGAAAATTTAGATCCTAACGATGAAAATATTAAGAAATTGATGAAAAAATATGAAGAAGAAACGGAAAAGAATGCAATCTGGAGAGAATCAATAACTGAAGGATTTAAACGTTGGTTAAAAGGAGAAAAAATTTATGACCGAGATAAAGAGCGCATCTCTCTATATGTATCAGATGATACTAAAACTGAATGGCAAGACTTTATCAACATGCATAAAGATGAATATACTACTATTTCAAAGCTTATCAGAGAGAGTGTCGAATATTTCATAAGTATTCAATCAAAATTCTCAACTGAAAGCCCTTTGAAGTTGGATAATCAGGCAATTACGAATATTTCACATGCACTTAAAGAACCTTTAACTTCGATAAAAGGTTTTTCTCAACTTCTACTAGAAAATTACAAAAATGAATTAGATGAACAGGTCTTGATTACTATTCAAAATATCTTCGACCAATCCCTTTTACTAGAAAATAAAATTATTAATATACTCGATAATATAAAAACAGAGAGTTCTCAATACGATATTCTTTTAATTGAAGACGATTTAGCTACTATAAGGTTATTGACTAGTTATTTTGAAAGTAAGGGCTATTCTTGTCAAGGAGTTGTCAGCGGAAAGAAAGGATTTGAGGAACTCAATAGTAACATCCCTAAAGTAATATTATTGGACATTATCCTGCCCGATTATAGTGGATATGATATTTGTAAGCAAATTAAAATGAATAAAAAATTTAAAGATATTCCTGTATTTTTATTAACGGCTATTCCAGGCTCAGAAGTTGAAAAACATATGGAAGATACTCACGCTGATGGATTCATACTAAAGCCGTTTGACTTCTCTGATTTCGAAGTTATTTTTCAATATTTGAAATAAAATCCACAGATTCCTAGTTATTCTTAGGTCTTTTAGTTTTTCTAAAAAAAGTATATTAGCGGGCTATGAGGGAATTTCGTATTCCAGGGACTTCCAAGAATCTTTCGAACCCCCGACCGTCAGGTTAAGAGCCTGCTGCGCTACCTGCCTGCGCCAATAGCCCGTATTTGTTTTCCGTTTAACAACATACCTACTTTTATGTGATTCATAATATTAATTATCTTTTAAAAACGCAGACGGAGGGATTTTCACATTCAAGGTAAACCCTAGAATCGATTCGAACCCCCGAGCGCTCACGCGCACCGGCTTGCTTGGCAAATTTTCACACTCAAGGCCGGCGTCTTACCAGCTAGGCTACGTCTGCATATTTAAAACTATAACTAACTAACCAATGAAACACTAAATTGTCTGTATTTATTAAGTGTATCTTCAATTAAATAAATTTTTTTTTATTTTCCCCATGCGAACTACTAGTTGAGCTGGATCTATTGAGAAAAATATAAATTTTATGTTTCATTACATTCCGTATATGGATGTGATAAAATGAGTGGGGCAAAAGATTTCAGATATTTAATACCACAGCGATTATTTGATGAATTGACTCAGAAAGCTGCGGAGGAAAGTTTTAGTGGAGAAAGTACTAAGGATTATGTAGTTCATTTCTGGGTATTTGCCGATCGGAAGGAAAATTTTGGAATCGTAAATAAATTTATCGTGAATACAGATCTTCGAAAAACAAAAGGTCATATAAAACCACGAAGCTGGATGCGGTACAAAAAATCTAAGATATACAATATGCGTAAGTTCAAACAAGAACTAGGTGTTGATATCGTCTGGCAGGCTCACACTCACCCTAATGGAAATGAGAAGCTTCATGCTATCGATAAAAGAATTCTCAAATATTTATCAAATGGAGTAATGCTCATCATAATTCCTCCTAATGAAGAAAAAGGACAGCAAGCGAATCTAGTGGGCTGGTACTACGATAAGCGATACACTAAAAAACCTATTATTGAAAAGATGGTTTTTGAAATAATATCAGAATAGAGATTAAAAAACCTATTACTTATTATTCATATACATTCATCTCAGAAGTATTCAGATTACACTTATTTCACACGAAATCTATTTCTTAAAGCAAAAATAATAAAATATTTATTTTTACTAGCTTAATCCTACTCAAAATCAATCGCTTTTTATGGTAAAAATGTTACAAAAAAGTGAATATATGCTAGACTATGAAAATGAAGAACAAAAAATACCTTCAACTGAAAGTTTTTTCCAAATAGACGTACTTAAAGCATTAATGATCTTTTTAGTAATATTTGATCATACTATCCCATGGACAATTAAAAACAGTTTAGGAGTGGCACTATGGGAGCGTATTTCGATACCCATATTTGTAATCATAATGGGTTTCAATATTGGACGTTCATTTCAAAGGCAGAAAATAAATAAAAAGATAAAATATGAAATAAGCGAATCATTCTATTCAGCAAATTATTTTTGGAAAAAAGTAATTCGCTACCTGATTCCTTTTGTAATTCTCTACATCATTTCTACTAATGTTGGAGCTTTATTTTACGGAGCAGATCTCGATCTAATTAAAGCTGGTCAATGGGGTAGTAATTACGATGATCGCCACGAATTTATTGGAATTTTACCCTTTTGGGGTCCTGGAAATTGGTTTATTCCGGTAATCTTTGGTTTTATTTTATTAGCCCCTTGGTTATACAAGGGATTCTCAGGAAAAACATCGAAAGCTGTCATGACTCTTTTACTTTGTTTTATAGTTGAAATAGTTGTTCAGTTGATCATATTCTCATTAAAGAATCCCAATCCACCTCCTACTTTTGCTTCATGGGATGCATATTATACGGTGATACTTTTACTCTATAGTATATTACCATTATTCTCTGGGATTGGACTTGGAATGTGGTTCTCTCGCAATTACGATCTCTTCAGCAAACGAAATTTATTCATCTGGATTCTATTTCCATTAAGCCTAACTTATCTAATCTTATATCAATTTTTTGGATTTCGAATATTAGTGAATGATGTATCATTGCTAACAGGAGATTATCATTTCTTAGTTTTTCCATATTCCGCACTTTTATTTTTGATAACTATGAAAATATTGCCAAAGAATTCAACGAACATACTCGCAAAGATAATAAAATTGATAAGTAGGTCGACGTATCACATTCTGTTAACTCAGATCTTCTATTTTGGTATCGTCTACGCATTATATGGGGATCATTATGGCGCAAGTATTTTTAGTATGAACTCAAGTGAAGATTTTGTAATATTCCTTAATTTATCCATAAACTGGTGTATTTGCATACCTATAGGCATACTTTGGTGGTATACAGGTAAAAGGATTAGAAAGTACATAAAAGGCTATATTGAAATAGAACAAATTTAAATTATCTTTTTTTATTTTAATCTTTCTTTGAGGTAAAGTATTAAAATTTTGAATTTTTATATTCCAAATATACTATTCACAATCAATTCTAAATTAATAAGCAATCGTCGCTTAGCTTGGTAGAACGGAAAAGCGTGCCGAAAGCGCTGGATTGCTAATCCAGTGTCCGAACGGATTCGTGGGTTCGAATCCCACCGATTGCGTATTTTTTTACGAGTTTTTATGGATATGTATGGGCCAGTGGTCTAGTGGTTATGACGTCGCGCTTACACCGCGAAGGTCGAGAGTTCAATCCTCTCCTGGCCCACTTTTATGCACATTTCCGATACATATATCTTTTATTCTATTTGGTCGTATTGCACTGAATTTGCTTTTCTTCAATAAGTTTCCAATATCTGAAATAATTCCAGGTGATTGAGTACCTTCACGTAGTAGTACGATATGTTCTAAGAAACCAAATCGTTCAATAGATACAATATCTCTTAAATGACCAGTCTTTACCAGAGCTTTTTTTACTTGACCTTTAGATTGACCACTGATAAAAACGCCTTCAATATTTTCATGAAGACATTTTTTAAACAAATTGAGTATTTCTTGAGTTAAAACACCCGAAATTTTCTTCTCCTCCCTATCTATTGTCTTGATTTCTATATATACGGGAAATTTATCAATAAAATCATAAGTACTTATTATTTGGGATAATGATTTATTTTGTCCATTACATAACTGATTTCTAAGAGAATGTAAGGGAAGTAAGACATCCGTTTTTGGATTCATTATGGCACAATCAACAAATATTCCAAACCCAACTTTTCCAGAGTCAATCATTGTGCCTTTGTAGATTTGCCCCTCCCGGATATCCTCAAAATTAATGGTGGTCCCTATTTCCTTTTTTAATACATTAAACACAAAGACTTCTTCAGGACCATTTATCTCTATTTCAAACCGATTATCATATTTTCTTAATTTCTTAAATATGATCTTAGTAGAGCTAAATCCTTTTACTTTCTCTCCAAGATATTTTTGATAGCGATATTCCAAATTCTTACGTTCCTTATCGGATGAAAAATTATATATTTGATCATATAGTACTAATTTCTTTACCATTTTTAATCAGAAATTGTAAGATTGAGTATAATAATAAAGATGTGCTAAAATAAATTTGTTAGGGACAAATTTCTTTCTAAAAAGATTTAAATTTATTAAGTTTCATTTAAAGATAAAGAAAGAGTTTGTTGAAAATACATGGAAGAGCAAAGATTTAACCATCTTGTAGAAAAATTGAATGAGTTTGAAGGAGTGGAAGAAGCATTTTTACTAGATAAGGATGGAGCAATTATCTATAAATCACATGATTTTAATTTAAGCAATGATGAGGCAAGGTCGATACTTACTACCTGGAAAGAAAAAGAACCTGCATTGATGTATCAAGGTTTCAGATTTGCAATATTAAAAAATGATGAAATACAACTTGCCGCAAAGAATATAGTAGGCGGGAAAGGAAATATTGTTGGTTCGATTACGAAAGAGGGAGTTTTCTTCCTAGCACACACCCGAGATGAAGGTATGATACTGCTTGAATGGTCAATTCAAGTAAACAAGATCGCATGGAGTTAAGCTCTAATTTTAATCAGTTAATTTATGGTTTTTTTTAAATCATAAAAAAAAAATATAAATTCCATAGTTTATTACTTCTTTGTAATTAGAATAAAAAAATAATGTACACTGAAATTAATTAAAAATAAAATATCTTAAGAATTTGACATTAACAGTCAAAGATTTTTAATTTTCTATTATATCTTAAATTAAGTTAAAGAGGATGATGAAAAAATGTTCCAACAGGCAGGCCGTGGCTATGACATGGCTATTACTCAATTTTCCCCTGAAGGTCGTTTGTTCCAAGTGGAATATGCGATAGAAGCTGTAAGAAGAGGTACTACAGCCATAGTGTGTAGAAATAAGAATAGTGTTGTATTTGCTGTAGAAAAAAAAAGTTCTGAACTTCAAGAAGTTCTTGGTTCAGAGAAGATTTTTAAAATAGACGACCATATAGGGGTTGCAATTGCTGGTTTAACTGCAGACGCACGAGTTTTAGTAGATAGGGCTCGTGTTCAAGCTCAAGTTAATCTTCTTAATTATGATGAGAAAATCACCGTAAAAGAGAGTACTCTAAACATTTGTGAATATCTTCAGTTATTTACTCAAAACGCAGGTGTTCGACCCTTTGGTGTGAGTCTTTTAATTGGAGGTATTGACCCTGATGGAACTCCCACCGTGATTTTAACAGATCCTAGTGGCGCAAATTGGAGTTATAAAGCTTTTGCGATTGGTTCTGGGTCTGGTGAAGCCCGTAAATATCTTGAAGAACACTATAATGAAGATATGAGTGATGAGGAATTAAAACTCTTTCCTCTAAAAACTTTGAAGGAGCTTATGGGAGATAATTTAAATGAGAATACTTGTGATGTCGCTTATGTACTTCAAGATGATAGAAAATTCAATCTATTATCAATAAAAGAAAAGGAAGAATTAATAGCAAAATTATAATCTTTAAGATATCTAAAGCATTGCTTCTGATAATAAGGGCAAAACTCAAAATGAGTTGAATTCAGTTATAAGGTCACAAACTGCGTGAAAAACCGATGATTGATAGAGCGAGAATAGATTTAGGAGGATATATCATAGGAAGAATTGAAAAAGAAGGAAGAACCTTCGAAATGCTCCTTGATCCCGAAAATGCATGGGAAGCTAAGAAACAAATTCGCGACGAAATTAATAAAAGATTAAAAGATGGTAAAGAAAAGTCACGCATCACTACTGAGGAACTTTTAAATAATCCAAACATATCAATAGATCTCATTTTTGAAAGCTTTACGGTTTTCGAGGATCTTCGCCGTGGTAAAAAAGCTACTGATGGAGATATGGAAGCTGTTTTCAATACAACTGATGGTAGACTTATTGCCTGTACAATTTTGTTAGAAGGTGAAATTAATTGGACAAAAGCCCAACGCGAAGAGGAACGAGAGAAAAAATTGAAGAAAATTATTACTATTATAGCAAAGAACGCAATTAATCCTCAAAATAAGAAACCTCATCCCTACCAGAGAATTGAAAAAGCCATTGAAGAGGCAAAAGTTAATATCGATCTAATGAGAAATGCTGAAGAACAAGTTGATGATGTTGTAAAAAGCATTCAATCAATAATTCCTATACGTATGGAACAAGTAGAAATGGCATTAAAGATTCCATCGACTTTTACTGCAAAAGGTTATAATATTGTAGCCCAATTAGCACAAATTAAAAAGGAAGAATGGCAATCTGATGGATCTTGGGTTTCTGTAGTTAGTTTACCCGCTGGTTTACAGATGGAATTAATTGATAAACTTAATAAGTTAACCCACGGAAGAGTCCAAACTAAAGTGTTAAAGTCCTAACCATGTGTCTTTAATTAATTTTAGGAATATATTATTTTTTCATTGGTTAGGTAAGTTAAATACAACTAAGTGAGAGTGATATAAAATATGGAAAATGATGAAATTGAATCAGAAGAATTAGATGAATTTGAGTCTGATGAAACTAATCGTGAGATTGTAGTCCCTGGAGAAGTATTGACCGAAGATGTTGAAAATTACAATCCAGGAAGAGGTACATTATTAAATAAAGATAAAAACAAAATCATTGCATTAAATATTGGTTTAAAACAAATAAAAAAAAATTATATAAATGTTATCCCTTTAAGAGGATTTTATACTGCTCGACCCGGTGATAAAGTTATTGCATTAGTAGTAGATAAGAATCCCGTTAAATATAAATGCGATATAAATGCTAAAGATATAGCTATTTTGAAACCAAAAAATACAGTTAGAAGAGGAAAGATTAGAGGTTCAAGAAGTATGGAAGCTGAAGAGTTCGATATCGGTGATATTTTGGTAGCAAAAATCATTTCAGCAGATCGCTTAAATATGCCTGAACTTACATTAGTAGGAAAATATTTAGGAAAAAAAGAAAATGGTATTGTTATATCTATAGATCCTCCAAAAATACCGAGAGTTATTGGAAGAAATGGTTCTATGATAAAGCTTTTGAAAAATCTAACCAAATGTAATATTTTTGTCACCCAAAATGGTCGAATTTGGATTAAAGGAGAGAGCATTGAATATGAGAGATTGCTCATTGATGCAATTGAAAAAATAGAAAGAGAGGCTCATACTGTTGGATTAACTGACAGAATGTCTCAGTATATAGAAAATGAAAAACAAAAAAGAGGTATGAAATAAATGCCATTAATAATAAATGATGTATACCCAGAAAAATTATTTCGAGAGGATGGAAAACGACTTGATGGTCGAGAAAAGAATGAACTACGTCCCATTAAAATGGAAGTAGGTGTTATAAGTAATGCAGATGGATCTGCTTATTTAGAATGGGGCAATAATAAAATATATGCTGCCGTTTATGGACCAAGAGAAGTGCATCCTCACCATTTAGCTAAACCCGATAAAGGGATTCTACGAGTATTTTACCGTATGGCTACTTTTTCTGTGTTTGAAAGAAAGAGACCCGCTCCTGGTAGGAGAGAAAAAGAAATATCCATGATAATTACTGATTGTTTAGAACCTGTTCTCTTTTTAGAATTATATCCTGGTACAGCGTTTGAAGTCTTTATCGAAGTTATGGATGCAGATGGAGGGACAAGATGTGCAAGCACTACAGTTGCCGCATTGGCATTAGCAGATGCAGGAGTACCTATGCGAAGTTTAGTATCTTCATTAGCAGTAGGGAAAATTGATGGGCAATTAGTAACAGATCTATCGGGTATTGAAGATAAAGCGGGCGAAGCTGATTTACCTTGCGCTATAACGTGGTTTAATGAAGAACTTTCCTTATTACAATTTGATGGCGACATGAGTATTGATGAGTTGAACGAATCTCTACTTAATGCTCGAAAAGCATTGGATGAAATTCATCAACTTCAATTAATTGCACTAAAAAGGAAGTATACTTCAATTTTAGAAGAAGTGGAAGGAGGAGAGAGTTAAAGATGATGAATATTAAACGAGTGATATCGACAATCGAAAAAGATTACATTTCCGAAAATTTAAAAAAAGGAAAAAGGATAGATGGTAGAGATATATGGGAATACAGAAAAATAGATATTTCGCATGACATTATCAAATCAGCGGAAGGTTCAGCAGAAGTAAAATTAGGTGAAACTGACATTATTACAGGAATAAAATATGATGTTGGAGAACCTTTTCCTGATCTTCCTGATGAAGGCGTTTGTACTATAATGGCGGAGCTATTACCGCTAGCATCCCCACTATTTGAAAGAGGACCTCCAGATGAACAATCTATTGAATTAGCAAGAGTAGTTGATCGAGGAATTCGACATGCTGATTGCATACAAACGAAAAAATTATGTATTAAAGAAAATGAAGCAGTATACATAATTTTTGTTGATATGTTTGTAATGAATTATGCGGGAAATCTTATTGATGCTGGAGGAATAAGTGCTTTAACTGCTTTAATTTCAAGTCGAATTCCAGAAGGAGTGATGAAAGATGGAAATCTGGAGTGGACAGGAAATTATCTTAATGGAAAGGATCTCGTTAAAGAACTTCCACTAATTATGACATTTGGAAAAATTGGTGATATTATCTTTTTAGATCCTAATTTAGCTGAGGAATTAGTGTGTGAAGGACGAATTTCTATATCCGTAACCAAGGATAAAATAGTATCAATTCAGAAAAGTGGAGTGGCCACCTTTTCCATTGAAGAAATACAAGGATTAATAAAAAGATCCATGGAACTTGGTAGAGAAATCAGGGACAAATTAGATCTTTGGCAATATAAAGTAGATAAATAATTTTTTTATAATTAATTTTAAATTTTTCTTTAATTTCTTATTTTTCTTAGTGTTTCAAAAGTACCATATCCTTTCTCAGTTTCATTTAATTTAAATTTTCCAAATGACTGTATTAGCATTGATTCATTACCCTGGAAATTTTTAAATGGAACAGGTATAATCTTACCAACTTCTCCTTCAAGGATATACTTGTGATCTTCATCATCAATAATTTCCAATTTTGAGCTAATAGGTAAAATCCCATTTTGTTCGAATTTTTGATTTAAAATATTAATACTTTTCAATGGAACGTTTTTTCCTTGTTTATAAAGAAATCCACCAGTTGATATTCGACCATCATCCGTAATAATTGCTGCTGGATTTATGGCTAAATCTTTATTGAACCATACGACATAATAAAACCAATCTCCAACCCCAGTCCAATCTCTAACTCCATACGTGTGGTCTCTTTGACTCATAACTTTATCAACGTGAATTAGATTCTCACCTATCTTAAGATCACCTGAAACTAATCCTATCTGCTCCCAATGTTTATCACCCGATTTTTTTCCTATTTCTAATGATTCAGGTGTCATATATTTACTATATTCATAAACCTCATTTATCGGAACATATAAGAAATCCATATTTACTTTTGTTACTTTTTGAACTAATTTTGGCTCTTGTTTAATTTTTGGTAAATTTAATGAATTTTCTACAAAAAACATATTACCATTAAATTTGAAATTCCAATTTCCGTTAGGTTGCCAATCATGATGCATTCCTTTGACTTTTAATCGACGCTTTAATTCTTTAATATGAATTTCTTGATGATATCCCGCTACGGAACCATCTGATAAGAAGAGAAAGAAAAAAGTCATACCTTCTTGTTTGTTCGGTTTAAATCCGATTCTTGACATACCCCCTATTTTTCTTTGATTATCATAAAACACAAAATAATAACTTTCATTCCATTCAGGATGGTTGGTTTGTTTTTCCTTATGAATTATGCTTTCCATTTTAGTATCCTTTTTTTATTCTTTCATAATACAAATACCGTTAAAACCATTGATAGTAATGGTTTGACCTGTTTTTAACATTTTACATGCATTTATAACGTTAGTTACTGCTGGGATCCCATATTCTCGGGATACAACTGCTCCGTGTGATAAAATGCCCCCAGTTTCAGTAATTAAACCTCCAATCTTAGAAAATACGGGCGTCCATCCTGGATCTGTTCGGGGAACGACTAAGATTTCACCCGCTTGAACACTGGGTATTAAGTTTATATCATTTAAAATCCTAACAGGAGCCGTTATTATCCCATGACTAGCAGGAATTCCTTGAAACTGTTTACTATTCTCATCAAATTCTATAATATCATTGAATTCATTTGAACCGAGCAAAAATTTGGGAGGAAGAATGTTTTCGTATTTTATAAAATCATTCATTCTCTCTCTTACAATTTTTAATAATTTTTTCAACTCAAAATCTTTATATTCATCGAATATGATTTTTTTAATTTCATTTTTATAGAAGAAGAAAATTGCATTTTGCTCTTTAATTAAATTCTTCTCTACTAGGATCCTTCCGATCTCTAAAAATAAATCCCTATTTCTGGTAATCCATTTATCCAAATTAAACCGCTGATTTTCACGAAAAATAATATACTTTCTACTATTTCTTAAAATGGAAGAAAAAATTTTCCAAAGAATTGGCCCTAAGAATCTTTTCTTAATTCTTCTTTCTACTTTTTTTTGTATCTTCAATCTCTCAATTTTAGATTTAGTGTTAATCTCATTTAACTTCTTCTCTTCTTCAAGAGAAAGTGATCTTAGAATGTCAATAACTAGATATGGTGCTTCTTTCCATCGTGGATAGTAAATTTCTCTAGTAAATCCACGATCACCAAAATCTATGAGAAATTTATTCAACGCTTCAAGAAATTGAATGCAATTAAGATTATCATTCATTTGTATTTGCTTAAGGATCTGGTCAGAATTGTTTAATTTAAATATTGACGTTAAATAAGGCGTACTCTGAACTATGGATGCTAGTTGATGAATTCGGTGGTTAGTTTCAGTTAATTTATGATCTAAACCCGAAATAAGAATAGGAAAAATCTTTTGGGCTTCCTCCTTACCAAAAAATCTAGTGAGTAGATATTGGGTCATTAAATTCATACCTATATTATGAACAGGAATTCCATATCGAATTAAACGAAAATGCGAAATCATTACTTTATCTAGTTGCTCTGCTAATTTAAATAATGATTTCAAATTACCTGAGTCTTGAATGTTTGTAAGTTCCATATCAAATTCTTTGCAGTAGGGCTCAAAGACTTTTTTTGTCCATTCTTCATACTTTTGGGCTGTTTTAGACATTGCTCCATCCGGATCATGAAATCGGATACGCAGTTCTGAAATCAACCTTTTAAATAATCGAAATGGTAGTTTTTTTATGATATCTTTTCCAAAAAGACCTTGACCCTCTGGAAAATAATTTAAAACATCATCATTCCGTATAAATGAAGGGATTTCATATTCTACCTTTCTTTTTAACACATCTAAATTGAAATATACATGACCTTTGTATAACTTTATTAGTTTATTATCTATACGTTTATAACCCATAATACTATTGAGTTCTACATTAACAACTTTAGTTATTTGAGATCCTAACAAATCAAAGAATAATGGAGTGGTATCATCATTCCAATAATCATCAGCATAGCCTCTTGAATAGATAGGGATATCTGAAATCATAGAAGAAGGTTTCGAAGTTATAGGACGAGTTTGTAAAATATTAATATCATTATTCTTATCAATTGCCCATTCAATATCTTGAGGCTTGCTATCAAATATGTCTTCTATTTCAATGCCAATTCTACTAAGCTCAAGAATTTCTTTATCAGAAAGTGATGGTTTTTCATTTAAGTTATCTGGAAGTTCTAGTACTTCCACTCCAGAACCGTTAGTAGCGGAATTTGGTTGAATAGAAATCTTTTTATTCCCCACTCGTTTATCTATAATTCTAAATACATTCTTTTTCTTTTTTTTCCATTTAACAAAAAATTGATCAGGTGATATTTTTCCAGAAACAATCGATTCTCCTAGTCCAAAATTTGATTCGATAATGATTTGAGATTGATTAGGGTTAATTGGATTGGTAGTAAATAATATACCAGCAGATTTTGCTGAAACTAACTTTTGAATAATTAAAGCAACTTTAAGATTGAAATGAGGAATATTGTTTTTAATTCTATATGAAATTGCTCTTGTGGTCCATAAAGAGGAATAACAAAGTTTAATATGGTGAAATATATCTTCTTCACCATTAATATTTAAATAACTGTCATATTGACCTGCAAATGACATTTTGGGCTGATCTTCTGCTAAAGCTGATGATCTAATAGCTAAGGGTTGGTTAAATATAGAAGTTGATTTAGATTGTATCTCAAAAATTAGTTCTTCAGGTAGTTGCCCTTCCAAAAAAGCATTTCTGATTTTTGTTGAAATTAATTTAATTGATTCGTAACTTTTATTATTCATTTCTGCTAATGCCTTCTGGATGACAGGTTCAAGATTGTTATATTTCAAAAATAAATTATAAGCCTTGGTGCTAATAACATAACCCATAGGCACTTTAATGTTATTTTGAATTAAATTTCCAAGATTAGCTGCTTTCATTCCAATTAAATTCACGTTAACATTATCTTTATCAATATCATTTAAATGAATCAAAAGTTTTCCTTCTAAGACCATAATTACCACATTCGAATCATAATAATGAATTTATAATTACATTCTTCAAATTACCTTTATTTAAAATTGTTTTCAATTTTATTGACTCCTAAATTGGAAAAATTTAAAGTGAATAGATGCTTCTATACACTAATCAATAAAATCAATATCTCTTTTGTGATATCAATGACGAAAAAAGTTGGTCTTTCTGGACAATTTGGACCTCGCTATGGAGCAAACGTTAGAAAACGATGGGCTTTAATTATGAATAAGCAAAAAGGTGGAAAATTAAAATGCCCTCGTTGCGAGACTAAAGGATCAATTGTAAGAGAATCAACAGGTATTTGGTTCTGCAAAAAATGCAATGCGCGCTTTACTGGTGGCGCCTATGATATTTCAACTCCTAGAGGTTTAGAGTCCTTTCGAATAGCAAAAAGAAAACAGAGAGAGTTGGAAGCAGAGTTAGAGGAATGAAATTATCAAAAGGTAATTTTTCAATTCGATCTACCATCAAATTACTTTTTAATAATTCTGATTTATGTTCTTATTGTTATAATGCTTTTTATCCTGAATTAAATTCAGTTGAATCGAAAAGATCGACTATATCGATGGAAAAGAAAGAAAAATCATTAATATTTACTATTGAAAGTGTCGATATAACTTCATTTCGAGCAAGTATGAACGAAATCGTTAGTTTTGGCAAAGTTATCGATAACACGATCGATATTTCTGAAAATTTTTAATTAAAAACAGAAAATTTCAAATTATTAACTAGATTTAATATTCTCAAAAAGGTGAGTTTAAAATTACAATAAATTTAGACCAATTGGACGAAGAGACAAAAAATAAATTGCAGAATCTCTCAGCACTTAGTCAGAGTTTGGAAATTCTTACTCAGCAAAAATTACAAATTGATAGTTCGATACGAGAAACAGAATTAGCTATTGAAGAATTAGAAAAGGCTTCGACAGATACTACTGTATACAAAAATGTCGGTGGAATTATGGTCAAAAGTAATAGAGACAAATTATTAGATGAAAAAAAATCGCAAAAAATCACATTGGAAATGCGTTCTAAGACTATTGCTCAAAAAACTGAACGAACCAAAAAAAGTTTTGAAAGCCTGCAAAAATCACTTCAAAATGAATTGTCAAATACATAATACGTGTATTTCATGAATTTTCAGAAATTCGATGCTTTATTATCAAAATTATCTAATAAAAAAGTATTAATTACCACTCATGATCAAGTAGATCTTGATGCATTCGCTTCTTGTTTTTTATTACAATATTTTCTTAAAACCTATTATAAAAGCATTGAAATTCATCTATTTTTCTCCCATATATCAAATTTCACATTTAATTTTATATCAAAAATAAAGAATATATTTCCAGATATTGTATTCATAGAAGAAATTAATAAAAATTATCAAAATGTGGAATTTCTATTGATTCTAGATACAAATAATATAAACCAAGTAGCACTTCCCGAAACTATTAGTAAAGATGAATTGAATATTCCTTTCATTTTTATAGATCATCATTTTGCATCAAATATCAATCTCGCAAATAATTGGGGTGAATATAATATCATTTTTGATAAAAAAACATCAACAGCAGAAATAATATTCGATATATTTACCCATTATCAAACCGAAATACCCATTCATTTTAAATATTTATTATTAGCTGCGATTTATACTGATACAGGGGGATTTAAATTTGCGAATAGTGAAACATTCCATAACATTTCTACTCTACTTAATGAAAATATTGATTATCAAGAATTTTTATCTTATATTGAGAAAAAGAGTGATTTTTCAAAGAAATTGGCAATAATTAAGGGATTACAGAGAGTAGAAATTATAAGAGTTCATGAATTATTAATTGGATTGAGTCATGTTAGTAGTTATACCTCATCTGTCGCCTCTGTGATGCTTCAAATAGGGTTTGACGTTAGTATAGTATACTCAAAAACACCATCTCATTATAGAATCACTACAAGAGCAAAGAAAGAAGTTTGTTTACAAACGGGTTTGCATTTAGGAAAAATTTTAAGCGAAACAGAAGAAGGAAATGGTGGAGGTCATGATGGAGCTGCCTCCTTAAACGGTGAGAACTCATTTGATGCGGTCTTGAGTAATATTTTAGCAAAAATAAAAAAAACTTTAAACACCATATAAATATATTAACAAAAGGAAATCATGTAATTTTGAAATAATGGCGCTCATTAAATTTAATAACTTTAGTTTTCGCTATAAGGGTAATATAGAATATGCCCTAAATACGCTTAACTTAGAAATCAAGGATAATTCATTCATTCTCTTAGCCGGAGAGACGGGTTCTGGGAAAACTTCCCTAATTAGATGCTTGAATGGATTAATCCCTCAGTTTTACGCGGGTTATTATAAAGGTTCAGTAGAGATTGCGGGTAAAAGTACGATCACTACTCCGATATCTGATCTCTCGACTGAAGTAGGGATTGTTTTTCAAAATCCTGAGAATCAGTTGGTTGCAATGAATGTTGAACATGAGATTGCTTTTGGAATGGAAAATTTAGGTATTTCTTCAAATGAAATAAAAAAAAGAATCAAAGAGGTTGTAAAATTAACTGAAATTCAACATTTATTAGAAAGAGCACCCTTTGAGATAAGTGGTGGAGAGAAACAGAGAGTAGCTATTGCTTCGGTATTAGTTTTAGATCCTAAGATATTAATTTTAGATGAGCCAACGGCTAATTTAGATCCATTTTTTGCAAAGAAAATTATTATGATGTTAAAGAAAATTCAAGAGACAAAAAATATATCAGTTATTATTAGCGAACATCGGATGGATCTTTTAGTTCCTCTGGTTGATAGAATAATTTTAATGGAAAGTGGAAAGGTTGTTGCATATGATGATACTAATATTGTTTTGAATAGTGAAATATTTCATAATTTGAATATAAATAAACCCAAAATTTATTCCTTGTTTAAGGAATTAGAAAACAGAAATACACGATTTAGTAAGATACCCCTCTCTGTTGAAGAGGCTTTAAATTTTTTTAGACAATATACATAAAAAAGGTGATAAAATTTTGAAAGAACCTAAACCAATAATTCATATTGATGAAGTCGATTATATATACCCAACTAAGACAATGGCATTGGATAAAATATCTTTAAGAATTAATAAAGGAGAATTAATCGCCATTATGGGGCAAAATGGGGCCGGTAAGACTACTCTCATAAGAACTTTAAATGGACTAATTCGACCAACAAATGGTAACGTCTATGTAAAGGGAGAGAATAATTCCACTAAATCAATAGCTGAATTATCCAAAATCATAGGAATAATCTTTCAAAATCCCATGCATCAATTATTTTCCAATAGTATTGAAGAGGAACTTAAATTTTCTTTGAAGAACTTAGAATTTACGAAAGAGCAAATTCAACAAAAAGTAGATGCTATTTTAACTAAATTTAACTTCGAAAAATATCGAGATAGGTCTCCTTTCAATCTATCGGGAGGAGAAGCTAAAAAGTTAGCGTTAGCCACTATAATATGCCGAGATCCAGAAATTTTGGTGTTTGATGAGCCTACATTAGGGCAAGATGCTAAAGAAATTGATTTTTTCCTAGAGATAATAAAAAATGAATTAGAAAAAGATAAAACCATATTGATGGTTACTCACAATATCGAATTTGCATTCGAGAATATTCCTAGAACCATTTTAATGGCCAATGGAAAAATACTTGCTGATGGTCCTACTGAGCAAGTATTAACCAATAATTTTTTAGTAAATAAAGCATCATTAATTCTTCCACAGATCCATCAATTTAAGTTAGGATTAGAAAAAATTGGCATTGAAGTACCTAATGAAATTTTTAAACAACGGGATATGATTTCATTCATCGATAATTATTTAAAGATAAAATTAGCAAATCGCTTAGGTGAATAGTGAATGTCTTTTGAATTTCTTAATTCATTTAAATTTTTAAAAAAAAAATCAATAATACATCGATTAGATCCACGATCAAAATTACTATTCGCCTTAATTTATACTATAAATGCATTAATGTTTACTGAAGTAGTCCCACTTATCTTTATTTTTCTAAGTTTATTACCATTTATTATTTTGGGAAAACTATTTCATCAATGGTTAAAAAGCATACGAAGTTTAGCTTTTCTTTATATTTTCATAATTATTATCAATACACTTTTTATAACTAATAATGGATTTTCTTTTTCAATAGCAATGATTATAAGAATTACAATAATGATCTCTGCATTTTCGATTTTCTTTTTAACCGTTGACCCCAATGATTTAGCACTTTCTCTAATCTCTATGAAAGTACCATATGAATTTGCATTTTCATTTTCTTTAGCCTTTCGATTTGTTCCTACAATCGCAATTGAAGCTCAAAATATCATTGATGCTCAACAAAGCCGAGGCTATGAAATGCAAAAAAAAGGAATTATTAGTCAAATCAAGAATTTATTTCCTCTTTTAGTCCCTTTAATAATAGGTTCGATTAAGAGAGCATTTAATGTGGCCGAAGCGCTTGAATCGAGAGCTTTTGGTAGTAAAAAAGAACGTACATTTTACTATACTATTCATTATTCTATATCTGACTGGTTTTTCTCGTTTCTATTATTACTTATATTAGCAGTGTTAATTTTTATCCGTCTCGAGATAATATCGATGCCTGAATGGTTTAATTGGGGTTTACCAGTATGATTGTTCAAGAATTTTCTTTCCCAGAAGATCAGCTGCATTATTTTCTCGGATTAGGATCTCTCATCACCACTGATTTAGATTTAGACATGATATTTGATTTAATAGAGTACATTCAGAATCGATTTGGAGGTACCATGCTTCAATTTTTTGATCAAAGACTGGTACTTAACTACAATCATATTTTTTATGCTGCTTATCATACTTTAAAGACTTTCCACCTAAAAACGAATATTTCAAATAAGATGGGAATAGAATTTCTATTATATATGGCCACAAGTCGTCAAATTAAGAGAGCAATTGAATATTATGGAATAAAAACAAATCAGCTCTGTCAAGGGACTATAGACTATTGTATTATTTCTATGAATGACGATATAGAAATAATATTGAGTGATATTTTGAATAAAATTAATCTTAAGGAAATAAATTTAAAATTCTCTAACAATTCTTATGCCAAATATGAGAACATTAAGGCTTATTTCGGTATAAATGAAAATCAAATAAAGGCAGTATTAAAATCCTACAGAATGAGTGTTAATGATATTCTATCTGATAGAAACAAAATTAAATACTTATATTTAGCACTTGAAGATCTAATCTGTGAAAAAATGGCTTTATTAAGTTTAGAGAAGGTTAGTTATGATTGAGATACTTAACTAAATGAAATAATATCTGAAGATTTAATAAATGAAATCCCACACCTATTTCCTAAGATTTCTATCCAAATAATTTTATCCGGGTTAGAAAGATCAACAGGATTGTTGATACCAGCAGCGATTCTATTAATGGATGATTCTCTGTCTATTTGTTCACTTTTTCTTCGTTTTAAGTTTATCATAAAGCTCTCACCATGATTAATGTAATCTTTATAATATTTTTTCACTAATTCATCAATTATATTAATATTCGTATTGCATACAAAATCTATTGGGACAATTTTTAAAATATATTGAAAAAATGCGGGATCATTTTCTAATATTTTTTTTATTTTTGCTAATATTAATCGAGTATCTTGATTAATAAATGCGCTTAATAATCCTGAATAACTTAAATTTGATATAATTGGATATTTTATCCCACACATCAAAAGGGTGAACCAGAGTTCAGCTTTAGCATTTTCTTCATTAAATCTAGATGTTGAGATTAAAAGATTAAAATTATTAATACTAAGCACCATCCTTCCTTAAGTCTTCTTGATCTAAAATTTCAAGAATCTCTTCTTCCTTAATTATTCCAATTCGCAATATCTCAAGTTTATTTGATGTACAATCTACGATAGTGGTTGGCACTTTCGATAACGATTTTCCCCCATCAATTATTAAATCAATGGGGCTTAGAAATTTTTTTGCAACTTCGTCTCCGCTAACAGAAGGAGGTTCTCCAGAATAATTAGCAGATGTTCCAATAAGTGCACCAAAATTTACCTCTCGTTTTAAAATCTTGAGAATCTCTAAAATAATAGTATTATTAGGGATTCTTATACCAATTGTTTTCTTGAAAGCTGTTAATTCTTGTGGAATAATATTTGGTTTCTTTCTGTTCAATATTAAGGTCAATTGACCTGGCCAAAAACGTTCAGCTAATAAGTTTGCTAATGGATTAAAATCAGCAATTTTTTTTGCTTCTTCAATATCACTAACGAGTAATAAGAGTCCTTTTGAGCGATCTCGGAATTTTATATTATAAATTTTATCTATAACATCAAGATTTCGAGGATCTCCTCCAAGTCCATAAACGCTATCGGTTGGAAAACTAATAAGTTTCCCTTCAATTATATTTTCAGCTGCAAATTCTAAGTAATATCTAATTTCCTCGATAGATTTTCCTTTTATCTTAATTAATAGTCCCATTTTTATGCTATTAGTCTATTATATAAAAAGATCATTTTGGATAATTATCTTGGCAGCTTAAATCGACTTCGATTCGATTCCAAGTATGATCCAAATATTCTTGGAGTTCAATTAGATCTTTTTCCGAAATATTTGCAAATCTTTTTTGCTTAGAAAGATATTCAATGAGAGGAACCCTCTTCGATGGATCCAAGAGAGGCTTACTGGCTCGTGATAAAGTCATAATACCTTTTTCTATTTCATATAGAATCCATGAACCTGATTTTACTGCTAATCGAGCAACGTCAATGGTTTCATCTGAACCGAATCCCCATCCAGGAGCACAAGGTGCTAAAATATGAATATATTTACATCCTTCAATTGATTTTGCTTTTTTGAATTTGTCATATAAATCAAGAGGTTCACTGATAGAACAAGTTGCGACATATGGAATATCATGAGCCGCCATTATCGCAGGTAAATTTTTCTTAAATCTATCTTTACCTTTCGTAGTAGTACTTGTCCATGCTCCATGGGGCGTGCTTGAGGACCTTTGAATACCTGTATTCATATAAGCTTCATTATCATAGCACACATAAATTTGATCAGAATTTCTTTCTGCAGCACCACTTAATCCCTGAATTCCAATATCTGCTGTACCTCCATCTCCAGCAAATGTGATAGCCGTCATTTTATCCCATCCTTTTCCAGGAAATTTATATGCCTTTGCCTTAAAAGCTGCTGACATACCAGTAGCTGCCGCAGCTCCCGCAGCAAAAGCCATATTAGTGAAAGGAAAATTAGGTGCTGTTTTTGGCCATAAACCTACTACAACATTTAGACATGAAGCAGGGGTGACTAAAGCAGTGTTCGGGCCTAAAGCCTTCATTGCCCATCTAAGGGCAATTTCTAATCCACAACCCGCACAACATGAATTTCCAGGAAGAAAATATTCTTCTTGACAACTTTCTAAAGCTTCTTTTAATTTGGTCATTTCATTTCACCTCTAACAATCCATCCCAGTAGGTTCCATGAATAACATTTTTTGGGACCTCCCCAGTTTCATTTAATTTGACCAATGTTTTTAGTTGTTCTTTTTGCTGTTCTAATGTCACTTCTCTCCCTCCTAAACCATTAATTATGGGCAAGATAGATGCTGTATCATCGATATCATGAAGCACTGATTTAACTTCACAACTAACTGGTCCTCCTGTTAATGAACCAAAAGCCGTTGCTCGGTCCACGACACCTAAAAGACTGGTTTTCTTTGCTATCTTTATAATATCTTCACTTGGAAAAGGTCGAAAATGTCTTAACTTAACCATTCCTACTTTATATCCTTCATCTCTAACTTGATCAACCGCATCTTCCATCTGAAGCGCTAAATCACCATATATTATTACTCCAACGTTAGCATCATTCATTTTATATTCCTGAATCAAACCATTTCCATAGTTTCTACCAAATTTTTTTGAAAATTCTGTAGCTGCTTGAATAATCTTCGCTTTGGCTTTCATATGAGCGTCATGAATTTTTAATCGAAATTCTTGATAAAATCCTGAGGGCATAATAAGATTTCCAAACATCATAGGTCTTTTTGGATCCGCCCAAATGTGAGGCCATCCTTTTTCATCAGGTAATGGAGGTAAGTAACTATCCACTTTATTTTGATCCTCTACAATAACTGGTTTTGAGGTATGAGATAATATAAATCCTCCATAGGCGACAAATTTAGGTAAGAGAATATCTGAATCCTCACAAACTTTGTATGACATAAGAATTTCATCATATATCTCTTGGTGTGAGGAAGCAAACGCCGTCATCCATCCAGTATCCCTTTGGCTTATTACATCGGTAAAATCGGCCCAGATATTCCAAGGTGGAGCTGGACCTCTTGATGCTATAGCCATTACTATAGGTAATCGTGTACCCGCTGCCCAGTGGACCATTTCATGCATATAAAAAAGGCCTTGACCAGAAGTTGCGGTAAAAGTACGTGTTCCCGCTTGGCTTGCCCCAATGATCGAAGCCAAAACACTATGTTCTGATTCAACTTTAATGTATTGAGTTCCGGGCATTAAACCATTATCAGCAAACTCTGAGAGTTTCTCAACAACTGTTGTTTGGGGGGTGATTGGATAAGCGCTTATAACTTGTACTCTAGCTGATTTAGCAGCATAAGCTGCAGCAACATTTCCTTTAATTATAATATTTTCTTCATTTTGTATAAAATCTTTAGTAGTTTCAACCATCTTCTATATCACTTTCTCTTATCATTTCAATATTATTTGTAGGACATTCCTTTGCACATATACCACATCCTTTACAATAATTTAAATCAATCTCAAAAGAACCATCCTCTTTTCTTTCTATAACTCCTTCAGGACAATACATCCAACAAATTCCGCATTTAGTACAACCCTCTTTTATAACAGGTCGAAATGTTCTCCAATCTCCAGTCTCACCCATACTGCCTTTAATAGGTAAAGATATTGGAATTGGAGATAACTCTTCCCAATTTTTATAATCTTGGACTTTTGGGCGTTCTTCTTTAGATTTATTAATTTTTTTCCATTTATCTGATTCAGATTCCGTCAATCTCATGCCTCCTTAACTAATTCATAAGCACTTTTGGCAACGTTCATATTTTTTTCTAGCCTCCCTTCTCCAAATTCTTTTCTAATAACCTTTTCCATAATTTTAAGATCATAATAACCTGTAATTTTTCCGAAAGCTCCTAAAATAGGAATATTTAAAATTGGACCACTGGAATGCATAAACTGATTTTCTATACAAATGCCAGTCGCATCCACGATAAATAATTTAATATTTTTTCCAAATTTTTCAGTATTAAAAGCTTCTTTACTATTTGCGAGTATAGTCACTCCATCGTGAATCGTCTCTTTAATTCGAGGAATCTCTAAAAGAGATCTGTCAAAAACTATTATATAGTGGGGATTAACTACACTATCATAAGTTTTTATAGGCTTACTCTTAGAAAGCTTAGTAAAGGCTTGAATGGGTGCACCTCTTCTCTCAGCCCCAATAATAGGAATCGCTATTGCATCTTTAAAACCCTTTTCATAAGCTAATTCAGCCAACAATTGGCTGGCTGTGATAGCGGTTTGACCTCCTCTTCCATGCATGGTCACTTCAATTATTTCACTTTCAGTCAAATTAACACATCTATTTTTTAATTAGTTTTTGGTTAAATTCAAAACTACTTATGATAAAAGCAATAATGCGCTATTTATATTAAATTCATTGCATATTGAATAAAGCTTAATTCTTTAAAAGTAGTGCAGACATTCCGAGATTATGAAGTTTTTAGAAATTTTTATAAACAAGCGTTTTAATAAGTAATAAACATTATTTTTCACAAAGAAGCTTTCAAAGTTGTATTAAAATCAAATAAGACCATGTCAGAAAAAGCTAAAAAGAGTGAAAAAGAATTTTCTTTTCAATGTCCTGTATGTAAAAAAGGAATAATTACGATACAAAAGACAGTTTATGATCTTCCCGATAAGGATAAAATGCTAATTATCAAATTTGAATGTAATACGTGTAATTATTCTAACAATGATATCATACCATTAACGACGAATTTCAAACCAGGTGTTATTTCTTTAAAAGTGAAAGATGAAATAGACCTTAAATCCAAAGTTTATCGGTCTCCCGTAGGTAAATTAGAAATACCTGAGTTAGAGCTTGCAGTCGAGCCTGGACCAAGCGCTAATTTTTATTATACGAATGTAGAAGGCATTTTACTTAGATTTGAAAACGCAGTTTCGATCTACAAAAACAATTTAGATAATGATGATCCCCAAATTGATGAAATTGAAGCGCTTTTAGAGAATATTCAAAAAGCTATAGAAGGAAAATTTGAATTTACTTTGAAAATATCAGATAAAGGAGGAGGAAGTTATATTATTCCACAAAATAAATCAAATTATTCTTTTAAAGCAATTAATAATCAAGAAATTTAAATGAATTATATTAAATTTTTTATCAAAATTTTTTAATAATAAAGGGAGTTATAATTAAATCAGTCACTAACTAAGTTGATGGTAGATGGAAATAAAAAAAGTAGGAATTTTAACTGGTGGCGGAGATTGTCCCGGTTTAAATTCAGTAATATATGGAATTATGTTAAAAGCTTATGAAGCTGGAGTTACATGCAAAGGAATTCTGAAAGGATGGAAAGGTTTTGTCGAAAATCTTACAATTCCCTTAGATATAGCTGAACATGATGATTTACATACTGTTGGAGGTACAATTCTTTATACAAGTCGAACGAATCCATTTAAAGGCGTCGCTTCTATAGAAGAAAAAGCCAAAGAAATCGCAAAACAATTTCAGGAATTGGACATCGATGCTCTTATTGCCATCGGTGGAGATGATACATTGAGTGTTGCTGATGCATTATATAAATACGCTCATATGAAAGTTGTTGGCTGTCCAAAAACAATTGATAACGATTTAGCCGGAACACATTATACATTTGGATTTTGGAGTGCTGTCCAATTAGCATCAAATACTCTTGATAATCTTACAACAACCGCAAGATCCCATCAACGAGTATTTGTAGTAGAAGTTATGGGTAGAGATGCAGGATTTCTTACTATGTACAGTGGAATTTCTGCGGGTGCTGATATTATATTAATTCCCGAAACTCCGTTTGATTTTGAAGAGGATATTGTTCAAGTATTAAAGAATAGAGTAAATTCAGGATATAAATATCATATTATTGCCACATCAGAAGGGGCTTATCCTAGTAATGAATCATTAAAGCGAGATTTTAAAACTATATCAAAGGAGACTATTGACAAATTACCAAAGGATACCTTTGGTAATCCATTATTAGCGAAATTAAACATTTCTCAAATTATTGTTGATGAATTAAACCTTAGAAATGATTTAAAACAGGAATTTCTGAAAAATGGTGTTGAATTTGAATGTAGGAGTGTGGTTTTAGGACACACAATGCGAGCTGGAACCCCAAATTCGTTCGATAGAATACTTGGATTACGTTTCGGTTTAGCTGCAATGAAATTGGTTCTAGATGGTAAATTTGGAAAAATGGTTTCTCTTCAAGGGAATCAAATAAAAACCTTTAGTCTTTCTGATGGAGTTAAAAAGAAGTATATTACCCCAGAAAATGATAAAATGGAATTAAGGGATTTATTAGTTAAGATTAGATACTTATCTAAACAGAAATGATCCTCAAATTTTCCCATACTCTTTTTTAAGATATTAATTCCAAAGCTTCAAGAATTTCTTGTCTTAATTGACCTTCACTGTTTTCTAGAAATGTTTCCAATGCCTTTTTAGCTTGCAGTCCACCAATATGCCCTAAAGACCAAGCAATCATGCACTTTACTCGTAAATCATCATTTTCATTAAATTCTGTAATTAGATCAGGGACATATTTAGGATTGAGAGTATTTCCCATAACTCTTGCCACATTCATTTTCCAGCGCCATATATCTCCGAGACCCATATAAAACATATAGGGCCAGATTTTTTTTCTATAATAGTTTCTATCCATGTGAAGTATTTTGGATAATTCAAAATCTCCCTCCATAGCAACTACTCTTTCATTTAGTGGTAATTCTTCAACTAACCATGGATTGTTACGTGGGCAAACATTTTGGCAGCGATCACATCCATAAACCCATAAACCCATCGGTTCTCGAAGCGCCCTAGGGGTGAGACCGTCCCCAAAATATGTGAGATAAGAAATACATTTTCTAGGATCTATTTTTCTTGGACCCTTTAAAGCTCCAGTAGGACAAGCTATTATACAAGCATTTTTACACCAATCAGGACATCCAACTGAGGAAGTGTCTTCATCTGGTTCGAACTCTTGGTCAATTATCAAGGGAATAGGGAGAATCCATGATCCTTGACGAACTGCTTTTTTTGAATAAAATAAACAATTCTTTCCAAAAGTACCCAAACCAGCTCGAGCAGCTGCTAATCGATGAGGCATATGAGCTGGAAATTTTGAATCAATACCATTATCTCTTAAAAAAACACGGAACTTTTTTACATATCGGGATAGACCATCTTTTGTAATTCTATCATCATCAAGATAACAGCGCCCAAAATGAGATTCCAAAGATTTAGGAAAGGATTTTTTGAAATAGGAAGCAATAAGCACAATAATAGATTTTGCACTTGGCATTATCTGTTTGGGATCAATTCCTTCCATGAGATTGAGTTCTTTAAATGCCCAAGCATATTCTTCCCTTCTTGAATTTAATATGTCTATTTGGGATGTAAATGGGTCTGCTGTTGTAAATCCTATATCCTCAAAACCTAATTCTATTGCTTTTTCAATAATCTTATTTTTGGAGATCATAATAAAATCATATAGATATTAACGTTTAGATTGGTTATTGAATTTGGAAAATAAATAAATTGTGATAATATTACATAGTTCTTCTATTAATATAAAGAAATAAAAAAAGTTGAGATTACTCTTAAAATTGAATCAACCAAAGTGTTTTTCTTCTTCAGCATCACTATCTATAGCATCTTTTTCTACGTCTCTCGCAAGCCATTTCTCACTTAATAATTCTTTATAATACTCATGTTGAATTATAAGATTCATGATTTCTGTAGTTCCGGTCCAAATCTCGCCTATTCTACTGTCTCTAAGTATTCTTTCTAAGGGATAAACTGTTGTATAACCAATTCCTCCCATAACTTGCATTGCATTGTTAATAACCTTCCAGCATGCTTTCGTCGAATGTTTTTTCGATTCAGAAACTAATCTTCTTTGGAGTGCTGCTGGGGCTCCAGCATCAATTGTTCTAGCCGTATTCAATACAATTGATCGTGCCGCATCTAATAAAGTGATACTATCTGCAATATTAAAACTCACTGCTTGGAAGTTTTTAATGGTTTGTCCAAATGCTTTTCGTTTAGTGCTATATTTTGTGGCAATTCTTAAACAAGCTCTCGCCGATCCCAGCGATCCAGCTGCCGTAGTTAAACGTTCAGGGACCATCATTTGATAGAATATTTTACCCCCCGCACCTTCACCAAGAATGATGTTTTCTTTGGGGACCATTACATCCGTAAATTTTAGTCGTCCTGCTCCTCCACCTCTTGTTCCAAGTAATCCATAAATATATTCAGTACTTACTCCATCTGTACGATCAACGATAAAAAGGCTTAATGCAGTATGTGGATCTGCTTTTGGGTCAGTATTGGTCCGTGCATATACTAAAAAAAAGTCTGCTCCTTCTGCTCCAACTACAAAACGCTTCTCTCCGTTTAAAATATAATAATCTCCCTCTTTAGTGGCAGTACAAGTCGCTCCAAAAAAATCAGACCCTCCTCTTGGTTCTGTAAGAGCCTCTGCGGTATATTTTTTTCCTTCACACATCGGTTTAAGATATTTTAACTTTTGTTCTTCTGTGCCAAAAAAATTTAATGCCTCTCCACATATTATTGGCAAGGAAAATAAACAAGGAAGAGAACTTCCTAATACGCCAATCTCTTCAAGAGCGACTACTTCACATTCCCAATTTAATCCTCGACCACCATATTTTTTTGGTGTTCTCATGGCGATAAGATTATGTTTTCCAAGTTTCTGTAAAAACTCTATTGGATAATTTATCTCTTCTTTATCCATTTTTTTTAATAATGAATGTGGGACTTCATCTCGAACAAAATTTCGTACTTCTTCCTTTATCTTTTTTGCATCATCAGAGATTATATAGTCAAACATTTTTGCTTCCATTTATGTTATTTAATCTATATAAATATAATCATAGCTTAAATAAAAATAATAATTAGAATTCAAAATATATTGAAGTAAAGCTAGTAGATGATTTAGCTACTTCAGATAAACTTCACATAAGAATCTATATTAAGGAATAATCTTTATATTATAAATCGCTAAAAAGCAATTAGGATGCTCAGAAATGCTCAGAAATACTATCTTTTATTTTAAAAAACTATGGCAATTCGATTATCCAAGATCCTTTAAAATCTTAGTTCTTGCCACATTTATTGATAGGTTGGGTAGTTTTCTCCTTTTCCCATTTTTTGCATTGTATATCACTCAAAGATTTAGCGTAGGGATGACCGAGGTTGGATTTCTTTTCACTATGTTCTCTGCGGGAAGTATAATCGGAAGCACAATCGGGGGAGCATTAGCAGACAAATATGGGCGTAGATCGATGCTTTTATTTGGACTAATTGCTAGTGGAACGGGAAGCATAATTCTAGGATTTATAGATAACCTTTTTTTATTTTATACTATTGCAGCTTTTTTGGGAATATTAGGTGATTTTGGAGGCCCTGCTCGCCAAGCAATGGTTACAGACCTATTAGGAAAAGAAAAACAGGCTGAAGGATTTGGTATCCTCCGAGTCGCTGTTAATCTTTCCGCTACAATTGGACCTATAATAGGTGGGATTATAATAACTCAGTCGTATTTGTTTTTATTTTTCTCAGATGCGATTAGTAGCATTATAACAGCGATAATAGTTTTTTTGGTTATTCCTGAAACCAAACCGGAATTAGAAGAGGGTAAAACGCATGATTCTTTTATAAAAACCATAAAAGGGTATGGTGAAGTACTAAAAGATTGGCAGTATATACTATTTCTAACAATATCTGCTTTAACAGTTCTAGTCTATATGCAGATGAACAGCACTTTATCCGTATTCTTATTCAATTCATATGGTTTTTCAGGACTAAGCTTTGGTGCACTGCTAAGCATGAATGCTCTAATGGTGGTTGTATTTCAGTTTTGGATTACAAGAAAAATGTCTAAGTTTGCTCCAATGAAGGTAATAGCAGTTGGAACTATGTTATATATGATTGGGTTTGGAATGTATGGTTTTGTATCTGATGTTTATTTATTCTTCATAGCTATGATAATTATAACAATAGGAGAGATGATTGCGATGCCTTTAGGTCAGTCAATAGCAGGAATTTTTGCTCCGGAAGATAAAAGAGGAAGATATATGGCTGTTTTTGGATTTCACTGGGCAATACCAAATCTATTTGGAATCCTGCTTGCGGGGATCATAGGGGATATTCTTGGGGGAGAATGGATTTGGTATTTTGCTGGTATGCTTTCTTTCATAGCTGCGGTTGGATTTTGGTTATTACATCGGATTACAAGAGATAGATTTGAGGATATTTATACATCCTCTGAATAATCATATTTGATTTCTTCATAGAAGAAATTATGATCGTG
>Ga0180433_10002154_pt1 | contig 31168 bp, 29 predicted proteins | sample SS_ome_8_FD_132980 | JGI IMG/M metagenome (GOLD analysis project Ga0180433, IMG submission 132980) | Hypersaline lake sediment archaeal communities from the Salton Sea, California, USA - SS_1_D_1 metaG | ecosystem: Environmental > Aquatic > Non-marine Saline and Alkaline > Hypersaline >... | reverse complement strand
TTTGTCAAGCCGAGATACCCGCCTATAGCAACAGTCTTCCGAAGACTCCTAATGGCATCTGTAGGGCTTGTCTTTCTTTGCTGAAGGGCTTCTTGATAGAATGACTCGCAGATTCCAGAGGCCAGGCTGATGTCGATCTTCTCAAGAATCTCTCGTGCAAACTCCATGTCACCCAGTTCTTCGTTCGAAACCAGGGCGTTATCAAATTCCATACAAAGCTGTTCAATGAGACGGCGACGGGTGGGGTACTTCTTGATCTCATCGGGGTAGCGTATCCCGGCGGCTCTCCATGCTTCGTTGGCCTTCAGGCTGTCACCAAGGCGAGCGTAGCATTCCGCTATTCTCAGAAGAGCGTGAGCCGCAACTGCCTCATTCTCCGGGTACTGATCTACAATGCTCTTGTAAGCATCAATGGCACTGCCAAGATCACGGAGACCGTTCTCCTTGTACCATGCCTCCTGGAAAAGCTGCTCCGGAGTCGTCGCCGTAGGCGTCGATGGAGTTGTTGCTGCAACAACAACTCCTGCTGTCAGCAGCAAGGTCAGAAATGCACTCTGTTGGACGAGATATCTCATACTATTCCATCATACCGTATTGACGCTGCATGAGTTGTTCGAATTGATGTGTGAATGTAACACGTTGTAATCAGCCTATTCCAGAAACTTGTAACCCATTCCATGTACAGTCACGATGTGCTTAGGGTTTTTCGCGTCTTCTTCGATCTTCTGTCGGAGTCGCACAACATGATTATCCACTGTTCGTGTCGCGGGCACTGATTGGTAACCCCATATCTCATTCAACAATCGGTCACGAGAGACCGGTTGTTCTTTGTTCAGGATCAGAAGTCGAAGGATTTCCAGTTCATAATGTGTCAACTCGGCCGTCTCACCACCTACTGTGACTTCGGACTTTCGGAAGTCGATCTCAACATTGGCAAAACTGTAATAATCAAGCTTGTCCGGACCCGGTTGACGACGCCGCAAGACAGCTTTGATCCTCGCTGTCAGTTCGCGCAGGCTGAAGGGCTTCGTTATGTAGTCATCCGCCCCCAACTCAAGTCCAATGACCTTGTCAACCTCCTGGCCTTTGGCAGTAAGCATGACTATTGGTATGTCGATTTGGCGCCCTCGCAGACGACGACACACTTCGTATCCGTCCAGTTTCGGCAACATAAGGTCGAGAACAATGAGATCCGGGGACTCCTTCTGCACTGCGCTCAGAGCTGCCATCCCGTCTGCCGCGACCGCGACCTTGTACCCCTCAAACTCCAGATTATCCTTCAGACCCGTACGCAGATCAGGTTCATCTTCCACTATCAGGATTCTCTGCATGACCTGCCTCCAATATTCCATTGCGCTTTGCGCACGCTCTTGCTCTTCTACGTGCCGAGAGCATCTGGCATAGAATCGTCTCGTATTGGCAAGACGATAGTGAATGTGGAACCCTTCCCTTTCTTACTCTCGACCGCGACACGACCTCCGTGTGCCTCTGCTGCGTGTTGGATAAGGGAAAGCCCGAGACCGGTACCTCGAGTCTCTTGCACAATTGGGTCATCGGCGCGATAGAACCTGTCGAAAAGCTTCGACATGTCATTCGGGTCAATTCCGATGCCCTTGTCGGTAACGGAAATGAGCACTTCATTTCCCTTTCTTCTCAACTGCACGCTTATCTCTTTTCGGTCTGGTGAGTATTTCGCCGCGTTGTTCATGAGATTCAGAACTGATTGCGACACTGCGTCTGAGTCAAACCTCACCTCTGGCACATCCTCCACCTGACAGTCCAGGTTGAATCCTTGCTTCCTGAGATCGTGTGCATACGCTTCTACTGTTGAACGCACGACTTCGGCAAGATTCCCGGGTTGAAAACTGTACTTCTTCTTGCCAGCATCAATACGAGAGAAATCCAGCACGTTATTGATGAGATGGGTCAGCCTTTCGCTTTCGCGCATAATCACTTCGTAATAGTAATGTTGCTTTTCGGTCGATTTTACGCGTCCTAAGTACAGCATTTCGCCGAACATGCGGATCAACGCGAGAGGAGTTCTTAGTTCATGTGAGATGCTCGAGACGAATTCGCGTTGTAATTGCGCGAGATGCTGCTGCCGGGTGATGTCACGCACGGCCACTGCCACACCTGCTACAACAACACCGACGATCAAAACAATCATTGAAGGATAGAGCCACTCAAGCTGCTTTCGCCAGCGCAGGTTTGTAGCATCGGTGTCTCGTTCTGTCATGGCAATTTGCCAAAAGGGAAACATGTCGCCGAGGCTCATATGAGTAACGAAGGTCCCCGGCGGTTTTTCGCCGAGAAGATGTTTGCCAGAACTATCTTCGAGACCGACAAACTGGCTGGCAAGTTCTGTTCTTGACGCCTCCAACAGTTTGGGTTTCAGGATACTCTCTTTGAGTTCTTCGAGATTATAGGTGAAACCCGCCAACGCGTGCCAATCGTCTTTTTCTAAGTCGCGGATCATTGTGTAGGCGACAACATAGGGCTCAGGGCCAGGTGTGTCTCCGGCCAAGTGTGTGAACCCCTCTTCTCGCTCTTCGTCGGACTTGGCCACATCCACCTTCAAGGTCATGATCAGCCAAGTGTGCAAATCCCTCAGGTATTGGTCTCGTTCGCGAGCTTGCTCTGCACGTTCTTTGAGTTCAGCCGGTGTAGCCGGATTCATAGCAAGACGATCAAGCGCATCGACCACTTTCCTTCGAAAGAATTCAACACGGTGTTCGTCCGGCTCAGTCGTTCTGCTTTCGACTATTCCTTCATATAGGTCGAGGTAGCTTGTTGCAGCCTTCCCCACCATACCTGCCTTTTCCAATGACAGGCCCTTCTGATATTTGGTCAGCAGCACCATCGAAGGCGCCACCAAATGCAGGTTGTCAAACTCATCCAACGTCTTTCTATACTGGCTGGAGGCCTGTTCGTACCGCCCCATTTTGAAGTAGCATCCGGCAATGGCAATAGATGCTTTGGCTCGGTAGTGTAATGATAGCGTTCCCTCTTGAAACTCCCGATACTTGAGAACCGCTTCGGATGGATTGTTTTCTGCAAATTCCTTTGTATGGGCTGGTCGGAGTCGTCTCTCACAGATAGGATCGAAGAGCTGGTCCGTGCTTTCAGGACGATTTGGTGGTTCTGTCAACCTGTCCGGTGACACAGGCTCCAGATTCCTGTCGAGGACAAAGATATCACGAATAATGGGGTGCCTGGCCTTAACATCCGAACGACGCGCCACAAGCTCCTCAAGCGGCAGTTCAGAGAACTCATCAAAAATAATCTCTTCCCGGCCCTTTACTGCAGCCTCAAGGCTATCGACCAGAGCCAACGCAAGCTCACGACGCTGGTTCTCAATAGTTCCTTCCAACCAACTTCGAAGGTCACCTATCCATTTTACACCGTAGTAGCTCAGTACGAGGGTAGGTACAATGATCGCAACGATCGCGATTACGATGACGCGAGATCGTGCGGACATGATCGGCTGACTGCGTCGCCTCATTGCTGTGCGCCATGCGGGGGAGAAATTGATGAACTCTTTTCTGCCGTCTTTTCCGTACCTGCGGGATTGGAGCCAGGTTGCGTTGTCGACTCGCTCGCCTCAGGTGCTTTCCTTGCCTCAGCGTGTGCTTCTTCAATCATTCCTTCAATCGTTTTTCTCACTTCTTCGCTCTCAGATAGCTTGGCAGCTTTCTGAAATACGAGAGCGGCGATGTCGGATCTCTTGGCGGCACGCAGCGCATTTCCCAGGGATACATAGCCGACGAGAGTCGGTGAACGGTCGATCAGAGCCTCGGCTCTCCTCAATGCGTCAAGAGCATCGCGCGTGTTCTTTGCAGCCGCAAATGCGGTGCCGAGAACAATGTGAGCCTCAGCGGACGCAGAATTGATTTCGAAAGCAGCCTTGCAGTTCTCAAAGGCCTCATTCAGCAATCCCGTTTCAACGCATATCTTCGCCAAAGCTACGTGAGGCTGCAGTTCCTGCGGCGCAAATTCTACGGCTTCCCTTGCCCAATCGAGAGCCAGGCTGCGCCGCCCCAACCGGTATGCCACGCCAGCCGCCTCGAGCCTGAGTCCCCAATCACCCGAATCCAGGTTGATTGCCTGTTCATATGCCCACATTGAGCGCTTCAGATCGCCAATTTGGACACTTGACTCCGCGATACCTCGTAAGGACCTAAAGTGTTCCGGATTGATCTTCACGGCCTCTTCCCATTGTGTCACTGCTTCCTCAGCGTTGCCGCTCCTATAAAGCGCCATTCCGAGACCGTATCGTGCGTCATCACTATCAGGTCTATGCTCGACGGCTTGCCTGAAATACTTGCTGGCTGTCACATGGTCGTCTTTTCGACCGTAGAGTACTCCCAGGCTGTGCAGCAGTTTATAGCTCGACGCACGGTTGCTGCCTTCCTCTGTAAGTTTCAGGCCAATCTGAAGACTCTCCTCCGCCTTGTCGAAATGACCCATCTGGGCCTGGACGCGGCCTAATATGCTGTATGCCTCCGCGCTCTTGGGGTTTACACTCACAGCGTGCTCTGCATACTTTAGTGCATCATCCAAATTGCCCTGTTCCACAAAGTAGGCTGCCATTTTTGCAAAGCCCGTCAGGTCGGACACTTCGAACATAGCATGAAGCGTCTGTTCAGCATATTTCTCTGGCATCCCCTCAGCATTATAGGCGTCGCCCAGTCTGTCGCGAGATATGGCTATGTTTAACATAACATACTTGCGGAGAGACATTGTGCTCTCATCCAGACTCTGGACTTCCGTATCACCACCCGGCAAAGGATGGTTGGCAATGTTTCGAAGACCGTCCCGCCATAGCGTCAAGCTGTTTCTCCAGGTACCGATGCGATCAACGCTTGCGGTAGAGAACAGCAGGACACCGAGGCACACAGCAATCCCTGCGGGCCATCTGAGGTGTCTGTTTTCGCGCAGCAATTCCGCCAAACCCACTCCGCATAAGGCAACAGCACCCGGCAACAGCATGTAAAGGTAGTGTTCCTGCAAAATAGTCTTTAGCGGAAAGATCCCGGAAACCGGTATATAGCTTATCAACAACCAGCCTCCCCAGAACCCAAGAGCAGGCCATTGGCGTCCGTAGAAAACAAGGGCAACCACCATCCCGACACACACCAGAAAACTGAGCAACTGAATCCCCGCTGTATTCGCAGACGAGAACGGCAGACCATGGATTACACTTAAACCTGCCGGCACGATCAGCATCTGCAAATACTTGACAAACACGGCACAGGCGATCATCACCCAACGTGCAACACTTCCTCCTACGCGAAGTGTCTCCTGGCCGCCGATACCGTACGCATTGAGACTCAGCAGCCCCGACACAACGGAGCAGATCACGTACGGGACAATCATCGCACCAATCTTTGATACTGACCGCCGTGAATAGCAGACGTGGTAAAGCACGATCAGTAGAGGAAAGACAATCGCTATCGGACTCGCCAGAAGTGCAATCGCGTAGCAGATCACGGCTGCAACACGCAATAATGCCATTCGTCCCGACTTCGAAATGCGATCAGCACGAATGTACCAGTGCAATGCCAACAGCATTAGCGGGGCTGAAAGAAGTGTCTTCAACTCCGACACCCAAGCGACAGCTTCCACCTGCACAGGGTGAACGGCAAAAAGCACACCAGCCACAACTGCTGCCAGTTTCGATCCCGCTATTTCAGAAACGATCATGAATATCAGACATGCCGTCAGTGTATGCAACAATATGCTGGTAAGATGGTATAAGACAGGGTTTCTCCCCGCAACGGAATACATCGCCCAATAGCCTGTCAGCGTAACCGGATAGTAGGGTCCGGCAAAAGACCCGAGAGACCACAACTTACCCAAGCCGTCCAAAGAAACATCCTTGTTCAGAGGATTTTCCTGGACATACCGTTGGTCATACCAGTTGACAAAATCATTTGTGACGCCACGCAGATGCACAAAGAAGGCAAGAGCCGCAATCAGAATAATGAGAAAAGTTCGGGACTGTATCCCTCGCCGAAGTTGCTCCATATCAGTCTGCGGGGACGTGAGTTCCGGAGTGCGTTCGTTACTCATGACTGTGTTTTCTCTTTCTCGTCTATTAGGTTACGCAGACGGCGAATATGTTCTGGCGTCGTACCACAGCAGCCACCGATAATGCGAGTTCCTATCGCCACGAGTTTCGGAACTCTCTGCATCCATTGATCAGGTGTTTCTCTGAAAACGGTTCTACCTTCTTCAAGAGATGGCACGCCAGCATTCGGTTCTGCAATGAGCGGCAGGCTTGTGAACTGGGCCATCTCAGTAATGATCTCGACCGCCTCATCCACGCCACCACCGCAATTTGTCCCAACAATAGCAGCACCAGCCTGTTTTAGCAATTCGGCTGCACTGGCCACCGTATCCCCCATGAGTGTCCTGTAGCCACCCTTGCCCTTCTGAAAGGTTATGCTCGCAAGGACAGGAAGGTCACACTCTTCTCTAGCCCCCCGAACTGCAAGCACGGCCTCATCTACACTCATCATCGATTCGACAAAGATACCGTGTACCCCGGCCTTCGCAAGGGCTGCTGCCTGCTCAGCAAATCCTCTTTGAGCATCCTCTGGAGCCAAAGAACCTAACGGCGCAAGTAGCTCACCTGTAGGACCAATATCACCAAGTACATAGGCATTGCTCACCACTTCGAGCGCCAGTCTCGCCCCTGCCGTGTTGAACTCCTCCATCCGGTTACCCAGCCCTCGTTTGCTGAGTTTGAGCTGGTTTCCGCCAAATGTATTTGTGATTACCAGGTCGGTACCGGCTTCGCAGTAGCGACGATGGATATCCGACACCTTGTCAGGTTTATCAACATTCCACTGTTCCGGGCACTCATCGCCTGTCATTCCGGCGGCTTGCAGTTGGGTTCCCATTGCTCCGTCACAGACGAGCACTCGTTCTTTGGCGACTTCAAGCAAACTTTTCACGGTCACCTCCTCAGCGTGCGCCAGACACAAATCGCGTTGACGCTGTCGCTGAAATCTCTCTATAAGCAATTATAGTTCTGCGTTACCGACCGATCAAGGAACGCAAACGTGTGTTACGGCGAACAAATTGCCTCAGAAGTCCGAAGTGTGCGCCTGCTCGATACCGTGCAAGTGATTGATATCATTGACCAACGAAACCGTACGCATATCTCCGGTGACTTCAAGCTTGGAAATGCTGCACGGATCGAGCTTGATTGTCCAAAACTTGGAGAGCGGCATGCCCAGAAGTGCCATGAGAATCAGCTTCAGAACCACGCGATGTGTCACTAGAGCTGCAATGTCCCAATCCTGCGATATGGCAACGTCCAGTGCTGTCATCGCTCGGCTCTGCGCCTGTCCCAGGCTCTCGCCGTTTGGAAATGTAACTGATTCTGGTGTTACCTGATACTGCCTGTAAAGCTCAGGGTAATTTGACGCGACCTGCTCATCAGGCTGTCCAGACCAGTCACCATAGTCAATATCTATGATGCCGTCGAGCACTTCAATCGGCACGTCTTTTCCGCATTTGGTGGCCAGAGCCGTTTGTTGACAACGTCGGAGCGGACTGCTGTAGATCCGCTCAAGTTCAACAGATGCCAGAGCCTCGCCCACGCGCGCAGCCTGTAGGAGACCGGTCTCGCTGAGTTCAATATCCGCATGACCACGGAAGATTTTGTCACGGTTCCACGGTGTCTCTCCGTGACGTACAATGTATAGAGTACGCATTGTAGCTGCTCCTAAATTGCTTACTTGAAAAGGGCCGTGCCGACACGGACTATGGTGGCACCTTCCTCAATGGCGACCTCAAAGTCCTGTGTCATACCCATTGAAAGATGTCGAAGATCCGAGTTTGGCAGGTTGAGCGTTTGCAGATCGTTCAACAGATTTCTCAATACTCGGAAAACGGGACGTGTCTCTTCCGGATCATTCACGATCGGTGCCATCGTCATGAGACCCTGCAACTTCAAGTGCCGCATTGAGCAAATCAACTTTGCCAATTCAACCGCGCCTGTCTTGTTTACGCCATACTTGGACTCTTCTCCGCTGACGTTGGCCTCTATCAGGACGGGTACGGTCCTCCCCAACCTGGACGCTTCTTTCTCGATCTCAGCCGCAAGTCTTTCGCTATCAACAGAGTGGATCATCGCTGCGCACTTCAATGCATCGCGAACTTTGTTGCGTTGCAGGTGGCCGATCATGTGCCACTCAAATCCTTCTTCAGTGAGTTCCATATGCTTTGACAGGGCGCTTTGGACTCTATTCTCACCAAACACACGCTGGCCATGCTTTGCAAGTTCTCGGATTTCGTCTGCGCCAACAGTCTTCGTCACCGCAACCAGACACACATCGCCAGGATCTCGACCTGCGCGCTGACATGCTGATTCAATACGAGACCGGACGTCTTTCAGGTTTTTCTCAATCATCTTACGCTCTTTTGTAGTCACCGCGTGAGAAGACGTTACGACACGACCTGTCCGGCGTGAGCTCTTCTTTCCTCCGCGCGCATTCTGGAGAATAGAAATATCTGAAACGCAATGACGGGCATCACGAATGCGGCCGCAACAAAATAGGGACCGCCATCAAATAATCTCACGGACTCACCAGCAAGAAATGGAACAAGCACTGCACCTGCTCCCTGTACGCTCTCATTGATGCCGCTATTCGTCCCTCGGTTCTTGGCGCCAATCACACTGTAACGTATACCGGCAAGATACGTCAATGAGAGGCCGAATCCGTTCAGTCCCGCTCCAAGCAAGGCAAGCGCAAGATGCTCGAATATCCTCAACGCTACACACCCCAGGATCACAAGCCCAACTCCCTGACAGGCCAGAGCACCGATCAACGGTGTCACGCGGCAGAACCATCGCTTTGGATATCCACCGAAAATAAAACAACCTACGGCATTCCATACACCACAGGATAAGCCTATAAGACCGACTTGTGTGCCGGAAAAACCCATTGCCTCTGCCCTTACTGGAAAGAGTCGCCGTACCACACAAATGCAGCCTACGCTAGCAAACAAAGCTACCCATGCCATCCACCGAAAATACCTCAAGCGAATCGGTGTAGCAATACCTTCGGTTTCATCTTCCTCTTCCCCTTGACGTTGGAGTTGTTCTGGCTTTCTATGATGCTTTTCGGTGTAGATCAGAATGGGAACCAGAGCAAGAACCGTGCACGCACATGCAATAAACGGCAAGGAAACCGACAGCTCCCGCAAAGACCCACCTATCTGGTTGCCCAACGCAAGACCGATTACCCACGCAATTGAGAAAACCGTCAGACGCCTCATAGCCCGTGAAGGACTTGCCTGCGACAAGCTCGTGACCAGTGAGGGCCAGACCGTTGCACTGGCGCTCTGGAAAATGCATGCCCCTAAGCAGACATGCCACAGTGAAGTTGAGAAGATGACGCATAGTGCCGAGAGAAGCACAAGAGCCGGGCCTGTGAGAAGCACCTGCCTTGTCCATCCGCGGTCATTCATTCGACCCACAATCGGCGTGAAGATCATATACGTAACCATGCAGACGGAAGCGAGCCTCCCCATATCAGATTCGTCTGCCCCAAATCTTGCCCCAGCCAGAAGCGGCACACCGATAAAGAACAGGCCCAATGCCATGTCAAAGGCAAAAGGCGCAAGCAGACTGCGCCACTCCCTGCTGAGCAATCTAAGCGTCTCTTTTAGCGATGATCGTGACATATGCTTCTGACTCTAAACACCCGGAGATGTTCTCTGTTTCTGCAACCCACTTCGAGCTGTCTCGGAATAAGCCAGCTCATTCTCTCTTCGACGCATTTTCATATACAGCAGAAGTTCGATGAAAGCTGTGGGAACGATAAGAACGGCCGCCGTAAGATAAGGTGCTCCGTGAATGGCTTCTCCATTCCACAGCCATATTGAAAGCCCTGCCACCAGAGGGATAAACATCTCCCCAGCACAACGTATACTTTCATCCAAACCGCTCCTCAATCCGGCATGTTGCGCGCCAGTCACGCCGTAGCTTAAACTCGACATGCGCGTCAATGACACACTGAGTCCCGCCAGAATCATCACAAAGCTCAACATAGCATAGTCACTCAGGCAACCTAGCATCATGAAGCTGACTGTGAAAAGAACCTGAGCAGCGACAAGCGGCATCACACGGCAAAACCAGAAGTTCGGAAACATCCCAAGACAGGCAAATCCGATCATCTGACCAACACCAAGAATCATCAGAAGCATACCCACATCGGAGACATCGAGATCAATCCTTTCCCCTGTGCGGACGTACAGTCTTTGAACAGCGGATATGCTGCCTGCTACCGTAAAATTAGCGATTCGAGCCATCCAGCAGAAGAAGTTCTGTCGAACAACGTTTGGCAGAACAAGCTCTTGCGGCTCCGCATGGCGCGCGTTCTCCGGCTCGTCTCGTTTCGGGGATATGACAAATGACAGAGGAACTAATGCCACAACCATCATTCCACATACCAAGAGCGGAATGGCCAAGTCAATCTCGCTCAACTCGCCACCAACCATAAGACCGGAAGAGTACGCTGTAACGCGGGCCAAACCCAATACAGTTAAGCGTCTGATTGCGCGTGCCGGACGGTCCGTCTGCGACAGCGTACCGATGAGAGCCGGCCAGAACATGGACATGCCAACAAAAAACATGACAATGGCAAAATAGTTGTGCCAGAGTCTGGTCGAGAGAATAATACACACCAAAGAAAGCAACACAAATACCGGAGCAATAATCATCAACCTGGAGCGCCATCCAGCATCACCCAGACGTCCTACGACAGGCGCCACCAAAACGTATAGTCCCAGTCCGATTCCAGTCAGCAGCGCCAGGTCAGGTTCGTCTGCCTCGTATCTAGCCACCAAGAGTGCGGGTAATCCAATAAAAAACAGCCCGGCGCAGAAGTCCATCCAGAAAGGAGCAATCAGACTGCGCCATTCCTTTGAGAAGAGTCGAAATGTATTGATGATATGACGACGTGACATTCGCTATCCTTCTGTAGCATACCTATTGATCTGCCTTTCGGCCATGCACATGCGATACAACACAACCATCTCCGCAACAATGGCAATGAACACAAGACCCGCAGCCGCATAGTAAACTGCCGGCTTATGCCAGCGACTGGCCTGGCTGGCAATCAACGGGATCAATAGGCCGCCAGCTCCAATCATGCTTTCGTGGATGCCGCTCTTGGCGCCGGGGTTATCCGTACCAATGACGCTGTATGTAATGCTAGTGAGATACGGCAATGAATAGCCAAGTCCGATTGACATCATCGCCACGACCAAGAAGCCATAGCTCGAGCAATAACCCAACATCAGGCAACCGAGAACAGAGCAGCACTGCACAATCATCAGGGCCGCAACTCGATAGAACCACAGGGTTGGAAAAAGACCAAAAAAGAGAAAGCCAATCATCTGCGTGAAACCGATGAAGAACGCGAGAACACTTGTTTCCGATCCTGTCATATGAAAGACCTTGTCGGCCGTTTGAGGGAATAATGTCCACGCCACAGTGCTGCAGCCCATTGTCACAAGAACGCTTATCCACGCCATTCTGAGAAAATAGTGCTGCCTCAGGTCACCAGGCGTTCTGAGATCAATACTTGGTTCCTCAAGAACCTTCTCTGGTGCACTGTGATGTCTATCCGTATATACAGACACGGGAATAAGCACCAGCATCATAACGGCACACCCAACGAAAGGCCATATCCATGAAAGGTCATGCAATATTCCCGAAAGCAGGACACCAACACAGATGCCGCTGACCCATGCAATACTGAACACAGTTATTCCCCGCAGCACGCGCGCCGGACTTGCACTCCTGGAGATAGTCGTGATCAGACTGGGCCAGAACATTGCAGCGCAGGTATGATAGACCATGACCCAAGGAAACGCGTGCCACCAACTGGTGCTGAACAACATACCATTCAGAGCAACGAGGCCAACCACCGGAGCCAGAATCAGCATTTTCGACCGCCAGCCGCGATCCACCAAGCGTCCTGCCAGACGAGTGTTCACCATGTAAGCAGCAAGGCCGAGCGCGTTTACCACAGAGATCTGAACCTGGGTTGCATTGAAGCGCCGGGAAAGCATCAGTGAAATGCCGAGCATGAACATGCCAAGTGACAAGTCCATCAAGAACGGCGCCATAAGATTGCGCCATTCACGCGCAAATAGACAGATGGTTTTATATAATGAAAGGTGTTTCATGACCCTACAAGTGTATCTTTGAGATGGTATCCTTGAAACAGCGTCTTGCGTTGCCTGCAGTATGTGCAAAGGAAGGCAGCAGGATTCACTCGGTCGCAGGCTGTTCGCCTCTCGGCACCTCCTCAATATCCTTTATCTTCAGAGGAACCGGGAGAGCACCGCAGTTCAGCACATCTACGATTTGCTTCACCTCGGAAGGATCACGGAAGTATATGATGCGGACACGTCCGTCTTCGATCTTCTGTTCGACCCTGGGCGCCGTTAGTACTCTACCGTCCATCACCGCAGCCAACCTTCGGCCAACATACTTCTCTGTCACGTCAGCGAAAACCTTGGAGTCTTCTTCACCAAACGCTATGTCGATGGCATAAACGATCGGTCTCTTCGGTAACCTCATTCGTCCAGCCTTTTTCACGTGTCGAACCGTCATTTCTGGTTCGATATTCAACAACAGCCTCTCTTCCTCCAGTTCAAGCTCCACGCGACTCTTCTTAACCTGCCACGTTCTGTACGTCACCCACTCATATCCTTCAGGAATACGATTATTCTCCTCAGTGACCGTCTGAACGCTCCGCTCCGCAACGAGCCGCAACTCCAGCACACCCTCTCGTATCAGTTCCTCGTAGAATGCCGAGACATCCTTTTGCGTGTAGAAGGTTAGATGAAACTCGCTCGCCGTCTCCGGTTGCCATGTCACCTTGGAGTGGGTGATGCCGTGCTGTTTGCCAAATTTCTTTGACCGCTCCTTCAGGGCTTTCACGACTCGCTCGCAGAGTTCGTGGTCCGACCCCAGCGACACTGAATCGTCACTCGCAAAAGTGTACGTCACGTCGACAAACGTACTGATTCTTCGAAGATGGCGTCCCAGAACCAAGGAACACACTATCAGTACTCCCAACATCACAACCATGAAGATCAGAAAGATCTTCAGCGGGCCCACCTTGGGACGCAACGACTTCTGTGTTCCATATGTTATCTGTGCCATGACCAGAAGATTGTACTGGAACAGCATGGCATCCGCAATGCGGACTATCCTGAGCCGCTTAGAAAGCAATTCGGGCCAGTTGGGAATGCAAGATGGGGGATCTGTAGATTGTTGAAGTGACAGGATTTGAGCAACCCTTCGATGTCACATGCCACCGAAGAGGTCATCCCATTTCTTTTGCCCATCATCGTGGGATGGCTCTCTCGACGTGCCCTTTTCCTCTATGAACTCAAACTCTTCGCAGAAGTTCGGTCCTTCGCGTTCTGGGACGGATTCAGTCGTTCGGCTGAGGCATTCATTGTTAACAAGGGGATCGTGCAGACGACAGTTCTTACAACAATGCAAGTAGGCAAAACACTTCTCGCACACTGCTTTGAACGTCAACACGCCTTCACCTTCCCACGGCTCTCCACACTTGTAGCAACGTTTCATTGAAACCGACCTCTATGACAGTTTCTCATTGAGCATGCCACAGTTCATAGATCAACTGCGTCAAGCAGCCCGTCCTTCTACATATATTTTACCGTCAGGATGTACAACCTCAAATATGTATCTGCGCATCTCGCTTCGTCGCCACTTATCCATCAAATGGAAATCCCGACCTCAAACATGGCAGCCAGTACCTATCGAGATGCTCTATCTCCTGATGGTGAGAGCGCTAAGCCAAATCTACCCGAAAAACTGAGGTCTCTTGCTGACAAGTCGGTCAAGCTGCAGCGGTCGGTGCGGCATACGCGCCGTCCTGCTATTCACCATCGCTGCAAATTGATCGACAGTCATTTTTTCTTGACTTCCGTCCTCTCGAGATCGCACTGTCAACCTATCCGTAGCTTTCTCCTTGTCACCAACGACAAGAAGGTATGGGATCCAGTCCTGCTCTCCATTTCGGACCTTCTTCCCCACCGTATCATCTCGATCATCTATGTCAGCACGTATTCTGTCGCCTGCAAGTCTGCTGCACAGCTCAGAGGCAAAAGAAAGATGCTCTTCCGAGACAGGAAGAATCCGTACCTGCGTTGGAGCCAGCCAGAGAGGAAGCACCGGAGCCTTGCCCAGCCGGGCCATTATCGCAATATTCTCCAGAATCGCGCAGAGCGTTCTTTCGATACTGCCAAAACTGGAAGCATGTATGATGACGGGACATGGCCGCTTGTCCCCTTTCTCACCAATGGTCCCGATATTGAATCGCTCACCATCCTTCACATCCCACTGGACGGTACTGACCTGTACGTTTGCTCTGTCTTCTGTGATGAACTGATACTCGTTCTTGATCGCGTAGTAGTGGCTCATCTGCGGCATTAGCTTAAAGAAAGCAGGTACTCCCATCCGCTTGCCAATGCCAACCAGCCAATCCTTGTTCTGCTCGTAGAAGTCTATCGTTCCTTCCCAGCCGAGAACCCAACAATCCAGTGCAATGATGTCATTCATCAACTCAGCAAAACGAAGGCAGAGTCCTTCGAATTCTCTTTTGGCCTCATCGACAGTTGAGCACGCGGCATGCATGTCAGTCATCGTAAACTGCCGCACCCGCTTCAAGCCACTCACCTCCCCTTCCTGCTCGTTGCGAAAGCATGTTGCCTCTTCGTACACCTTCAGCGGCGATTGCCTTGCATTGAACCGAACGTTCTGCATGAAAGGGAACGCGAGTGGATCAGATGCATACCGCAGATAGCAGACACCGCGACCACCATCCACTTGGTAGTCGCGCTCGTGAAACTCGCCCATCAACTCACCGACCACATTGTGGTCACCACGAATGACAAGAGGGTTCTGCATTTCAAATGCCCCCCACTCCCGTGCGAGACGTGATGCATAATCGAGAATCAACCTCTGGATCAGCACGCCATTTGGGTACCACTTGTGGTGTCCCTTTTCAGAAACGTCACAGTAGTCAAGCAGCTCGTGTTGCCGCATGTAGCCTATGTGCTTCGGCGCCGCGTGTGTATCAACACCACCTCTCAGTTCATTGCTGACAAATTGTCTCAACAACTCGTACCGTGGCTGATCTCCACGAAATATCGGGCAATCAGAGAAGTCCTCGGCCGTCACTTCGTAAGCATCGCCTTTCAGGCCCACAACCACAAAACGTGTGAATTCGCTGGACTTCCTCTTGGTCTCTTCAGGACTTTCCTTCGCTACTTCCTTGCCGGGAGAGTAGCGCCCACTCCACTCTGACAATGGATGACCTAGACAAGCGATCTCGAAGGACTTGTACCATCCAAATGGAACTCGAATCACGTCGAGTGTCGCGGACAATTGAGCTGCCACTTCTGCCAAAACCTTTGTTGCTATAGTGGGTGTGGCGGGGTTATCCGTCAGATGCACATAGGGATAGATTACAACGGTATCGACGTTGAGCTGCTCGGCTCTCTTCAGAGTGTCAGTCGCAAGCTGTAGCGCCACAGACATCGGCGATGACGCGTCACTCTCTTCGACTGAGATGAATATGACGAGACATTCACCGTCGATCTCTGACAGGCGGTTGTCGGGCGAAATGGATTCTGCACCGGGTGTCGCTTTTTCATTACTGCGGAATCGAAAATGCTTTGAATGTATACCTAGTGTGCGCATGGAAACGCCTCCTCAGTTCGTCATTAGTGACGGAGTGGTTGATTGTAGATATTGCTTGGAGAGGGGCGAACTCGCTTCACAGGCCCGTTATGATAACGACCTCTGCGAGACGCCCTAGATAGTGCCGGTCTTGCGGTATGTCCACTCTTCTTGGAGGATGGCGTTGCAGAAAGGACCCCGCCATTCATTCTTTGCACAGTCTCGAAGCACGAGACGTTCGTCAGATAGTATCACATTGCTCATTTTGTGATCACCGGAAGATATCAATCCACTTCTTTCTATCGCTGCCATTCGTTTTCAAGTATAGCATACAGAAACGAATCTCGCCATTCCCCCTTGTCCCACTTGTTCTTCATCATATGTGCTTCACGGCGCATGCCAAGCTTCTCTGCAACACGAATGGAGGCGGAGTTTTCAGTATCACACTCTAGATAGATTCGGTGCAATTTCAACTGACTAAAGCCGAACTCGACCATTGCCTTAGCTGCCTCAGTCATGTAGCCCTTGTTCCAGAAGTCTCGGTTCAGAATGTACCCCATAACTGCTGTCCGATCATCAGCGCTCTTGAACTCTATTCCACATGCTCCGATCAGGTGACATTGGGGATTGAGCGTTATTGCAAGGCCATAATGTGTCCGCGGATCCGCCTGCTGCTCGTCAAGCTTTCTCTGGATGAAGGCACGAGTCTCTTCCTCGGTGTTCGGGCCAAACCTCGTAAAGCGTACTACATCAGGATCAGATGCATATTCGTGCACCACCTCCCAATCATCTTCCACGAAGTCTCGAAGCACAAGCCTTTCAGTTTCTATTTTCATCTCTTTCTCTCGCAACAGGACATCTCTCTGTTGGATACATGGGATAGACCTTTCCCGACATGCGCTACTTTACGGCCTTACTTGAGTGCGATCGCATTCCGGTCAGGCTCGCGATCACGGTCAGGAAGATGGACATCTTCAGTGCTGTGAGCCACGAAATGTCTCTGGCGATCAGCTCCTTTTCGACGGCGCCAGGAAACAGGTCAGGAATCGTCCATACCCAGAGGACTTTCACCAGGAACAAGAGAACCACAAGAACAATCGCCATGACAGCCAGAATCCCCGGGGCAAGAAGAATGCGCCATATTCCTCGCATGACCTAGTCCCTCCTTATCGCCATCCAATAGAACCGAACCTGTGGTGTGTCGTTCTTCACGCGCACGTGCGGAAGCAGGAAGCCTTGCTTCGGATCATCAAGGTTCACTTTTCTCAACGTCTCATCGTCCTGCCAGCACTCCTTGATTCGGACAAACCCGACCTTCTCGTAACAGCGCGCAGCTCGCCCATTGGGCGCTGCGACATCAAGCTGCAATTGCTTCAAGCCACACTCAAAACACCACGCCGTGACCAAGCGGAGTACTATAGTTCCAATTCCTTTGTCGCACCATTCCGGCGAAAGGCGCACTCCCATGTTGCCGACAATGCCACTTTTCCAGTCAATGTCCAACAACACAATGAGCCCAATGACCGCCTTCGTCTGGCATTCCACGGTTAGCGATATTCGAGAGTCGTCTTCGTCGCGAACCCGAAACAACAGGTCCCTCTCCTGGTCCGACGTATCCCCATGGGTGGCACTGAACGCCTCATAAGGAAACGGATAACTCGGCCATTCCAGCCTCGCGTCAACGTCTTGGCGCTCCCATCGCCGGATCGTGAATTCGCCAGAGCGAATGGGAAGCGTGGAAAGCATGCCCTGTTTTGAAATGGCTTCCATACTGCGGCCTCACACGTTCTTGTAAAGAGCAACAGTCCTCTCTTCACCAGGAGACAGCGATTTTCGAGGGTAGGAAGGGGATGCTCCTCACTCTGAAACATCCCCCAATTTGCTTACCGGCTCTATTTCAATTTTCCCAGTGCATGTGAAATCGACTTTGTCGCCGGATAGAGTTCTTTGTGCAGTTCAAATCGCTCCTGGTACTGCTTGTGAAGCGCTTCGTTTGGTTCGTATTGCTCGTTGATCGTTACGAGACGCTGCGCAGCTTCACGAATGGATTTGAACCTGCCGACCCCGACACCCGCCAATATCGCTGTCGCCAAACATCCACCCTCAGCTACGTTCAACGTTACCACCGGAACGCCTGTAATGTCGGCTTTCGATTGCATCCAGAGCTTCGACTTTGAGCCTCCGCCTGTTGCACGCAATTCCTTAATTTCTATGCCGGCATTTTTCATCGCCTCGATGCTCAGTCCGATCTCGTATGTAATGCCGTCCATCATAGCCTTGACGATCTCTCCCTTTTGCGTGGTTATCGTGAGGCCGAGCATGGCACCTTTTGCGTCGGGATCCATGTGAGGCGGACCTGTGCCCGCAAAGTGTGGCAGGACCATAACATTGACGGGACCTGTGGGCGCTCCTGCGGTGATGATCTCGTATGGGTCAACACCCTTCCTCTTCGCTTCCTCGATCTCGGCAGCACAGAAGTTGTCCCTCAGCCATCGCAACAATACGCCGCCGGTATAGACATATCCGATAACAGCGTACATACCGTCAACAACGTGCGGGAAGCAGGATATGTTGCTTGCCAGCAACTGTGGATCTGTTGTCGGCTCGTCAAGTGCTACCGTGATGCAATCGACCGTACCGATACCGTCAACACACATGCCCGCCGAGACAACACCCCCACCAAGAGCCGCGCACGGTTGATCGAAACCACCTACAACACCGACAGCTCCCTTCTTGAGACCCAGTTCCTCAGCCATTGCAGTTGGAATCTCACCGATCACGGTTCCTGATGGTGCTACGCGTGCAAAACTGCTCTCCTCCATGTCAACAGCGTCAAGGACTTCTTTGGACCACTCCGCCTTGCGCAAATCATAGAACATTGTACGCGAGGCAATTGAGGGATCGGTCGTCGGCTCAAGGCCAAGCCGCGTATATACCATCTCTTCGCAGCAGAGGAATTTCCATGTCTTCTTGAAGATCTCCGGCTGATTTTTGCGGAACCATAGCAATCGGTTGATCGTGTAGGACAAGTGGCACGGCTGGCCAGTGAGTTGAAACATTCTATCGCGGCCAAGGTTTTCCTCAACCCATCGGCACTCGTCTGCACCACGTGTATCGAGACAGACAATCGTATTGGAAAGTGGCTGCCGGTTCTTGTCGTACAAACCAACGCCCTCCCCGAGAGAGGAAGCGGCCAGTGCCTCAACCGGATCGGTCGTCTTTACCGCGTGTGAAGCCTCACCTATGACGGTCTTGACCTTTTCCCACATTTCATTGGCATCAACCTCCGCGGCCCAGGGCTGCGGATGCTGCAATGCGTACTCGCGGTACGCCGATGCGAGCACATTGCCGTCCAGATCAAAAACCACTGCCTTTGTACCAGTGGTGCCTACATCGACTCCGAGTAATGACACGGCAGTCCTCCGTTAGATAGAGTTGCGATTCACTGAAAACAGGCTCAGCCTACTGCCTGCCAAGCAACATAATCTTAGGGTGTGAAAGCGCAAATATCAACAAACAGAACAAAGATTGCCCGTAGACCAGCCGTGCTCAGATCTGTCCGGACCATGGCTTGACTTGTTCAAGCATTCTCTGCTTCTTGTCGAGATAGTACCGGAAGTTCTCAAGGGATACGTCTGGCGGGACGGAGTGGTCCACGTGAGGGATGAAGCCTCCGTCCTCAACCATCGGCGCGATTCGGTCGAGTTCGACATCGATAGCTTCCTTGCCCTTTATCAGAGCACGCTTGTCAATGCCTCCAGTAAATCGCATTTGCCGACCATATTCTTTTCGCAGCCAAAACATGTCCGTGTTCGCGGCAACTTCACACGGCATGAGAACATTAACTCCGGCCTCCAGCCACAAGGGGGCCAGCTCGTGAATGTTTCCATCCGAGTCTACTTGGCAAAGCTGACAACCATGCCGACCAATTTCAGCCGTTACTTGCTTGTAGCGTGGGATCATGTATTCTCTGAAGAGCTTTGGCGAGATCAATGGGCCAGTCTTGTAGCACATATCTTCCCACCAAGCGGCATAGTGTATGGGTATGTCATCGGGAATCTGCTTCAGACCGTTCAGGGCGAGATCGACGACAATATCCATCATCGCTTCCACCAGCTCGGGCTGTTCGTAGAAAGCGATGGCGAGAGACTCCATCCCCATCCAGTTCCTCGGCCAACCGTAAAGGCTCCCAGGCTGGCAGGAGATGAGGCATTCCGGATCCTTGGCTTTCTCTCGCAGTTCGTCCCAAAAGGATGGGTCCAATTGGCGTTCGGGATCATCAACACGGAAGCGTTCTTCCCGGATACGTTTGAAGTCGTCCATATTGGCAACCGGAAAACTGATGTATTGCGGAATGCTATTTTCGTCGTCTTCCGATTTGAAACGCCTCACAACAGCCCCTTGCGCGTCGCGCTCGACACGAATCCGGTCATCCTCCTCCAACACCTCGACCTCAAAAGCAGGATTCATCTGAAGCATTAGCTTGGCATCGACTTCCCAGGGATCGAATAGGCCGAAGTATTCTGTAATGCTCTTTTGACAGTCATTTTCGAACAGCTCACACGGTAATCCCTCCTTCTTCCATTGTCGTATCGTTTCAGGCCAATATCCGATTTCGCAGTTGGGCACTTGATCGACGGGTTGATAAAGCAGGGTCCGAATCCAAACATTGGTCGTACTCAATTCTTCTTTTCCTTCCATATGTTCCTGTGATATCATCCAAAAGAGATCATGCAATGAGACATATTGAGTCCCTTTGGACTCAGTCTCGGATACTCACGTTTCTGCCTGACTTGGAACTGCGGATTGCGCCAAAAACCATTGCGAGGCTTTTTATGTTGTCCTCACCACACGTCTCCGGCTTCTGTCCGCTTCGCAGACATTGAATGAATTCTTTTATCACCGAGCTGTGACTACCTCCCTTGGACTTCGCAGCGGCTGAAATTGGCACCCGAACAGCCTTTACGGGAGCATGTTTCTGGACACGATTTCCGACTGGCTTGCCGCTGGTCCTTTCACACTTGATTTCGGACTCACCGTTCCACCGTATGGTTCCCTTCTCCCCTATTATCCGCCACTCACATTGCCATGTAGTGTCGAAGCCATTGGCACACCAACTCCCCCTGTAGTTCACGACGACGTCACTTGTCATCTCAAAGATTGCTGCTGCGCAAGCATCGTGGTCGTACCAGGACCAAGCAGGATTCCACTCACTGCAGTACACGCTTGACGGATCGGAGGAGGAAATGAAACGGGCCATATCGAAGGCATGGATCGCCATGTCCACCAGAAGCGGGTGCTCCATGCCTTTTCTGAAGCCAGTGAAGTGTGGCGCGGCATAGAAATCCATGTTTACGACTGAGACCTTACCGATCACGCCAGATGCAATGAACTCCGCAACCGACCGGACATACTTCGTATATCGACGGTTCTGCGTAACCGCCAGAATCGTTCCCGATCTCTGTGCAGCGTTATTCATTTTGCGAGCTTCTGCCATGCCGCTTGCCATAGGCTTCTCACATAACACATGGCAACCGTGTCTGAACGCCTCAAGAGCGACTGGCGAGTGAGCTTCTGGTACCGTACAGTTGTAGACCATGTCGGGTTTTGTCTTGCGAAGCACTTCCCGAAGATCTGCGCCGACGACGGCATCCGAAAGCTCATACTCTTTCTGCCTCTTCCTAGCAGCGTTCTTTTTCAGATCTACCAGACCAACGGTTTCAACATCTTTCATTCGCGCGACCGTGTCCAGCCAACCGCCACTCATACCGCCGCAACCAACCAGTACAGCTCTGATTTTCTTCTGCATCAGCACTGACCCCTTCTCTCAGAATCTCCAATCAGGCCACGACTGCATAGCATCCGGTTCAAGACCTACAAAGACGAAACATCTTATACACTCACAAAGTTGATAATTCAATATGATTTCCTATCACCTGCTCCTTGTCTCAAGAACTGGCCTCTGGCATAATATTCTCCACGCAACAACCTTGGACTACTCTGACGACCTCTTGTAAGAAGGATACCTATGGTCTGAGGCTCATCTCTTGACCTACTCAATGGAGTAGCAGAATGTTGAACACGAGCACTCTCACCCGAATAGCGCGCCTGACACGCGGTCCCGCTCAGAATATCCCCTTCGCTACTCGTTTTCTTCTCTGGATAGTCAAATTGTTTTCCCCACGCAAGAGCTGCTCCACATCCTATCGGCTTGTGGCGGAGTATGATGAGGGGCTTATTAACATCGACACCTCCTCTTTCATCGAGTACGAGATTCTTTTTCGCGGTTATTACCAACCAACTCTTTCCGAATTGATCAAGAGAAGCGTTCGCCTGGGGAATGTGTGCCTGGACGTGGGAGCCAACGTCGGCGCTTATACACTTTTAATGGCATTTGCTGCTGGAAAAGATGGTCGGATTGTTGCGCTGGAACCTCATCCGGACATTGCTGCCCGGCTTCGCGCAAACATCGCGTTAAATAACCTGGATAATGTCGACGTAATAGAGGCCGCTCTTTCTGATGAAGACGGGAAGGCCACGTTCTACGTTCACGGCAATGACGCCTTTAACCGCGGCGGCTCGGGACTTACATCCTCAGAAGTGGCGAGCAAGCCGATAGAGGTGGCTGCAGTGACTGGCGCAAGCCTGGAGAAAACAGCGGACATAGGGCGACTTGATTTCATCAAGATTGACGTTGAAGGTTCCGAGATGATGGCGCTACGCGAGCTTTCTGAGCTTATCGGGCGGCACCGTCCCTACCTGATATTCGAGCACCAAAAGACCCTGTGGTACAAATCCGGATCGACGATTGAGGAAGCCCTGGAACTCCTCAGCCCCAACGACTACGACCTCTATACGCTCCAGGCGAATGTTTTCCGCTCCCTTGGGCACACGGTGCCTGCCAACAGCGACATCTTCTGCGCTCCAAGACAGAAATAGTGAAGCGGAAACAAAGACATAGTCATTCTCTCAAGCCAGTTTCCAATATCCATCCCGACAGAATCGGGGCAGCCAACAGAAGCCAACATCGACCACAGACGCATGCAAATACCCGTCAAAGGCCTGAAGCATCAATCGCCCTTCCCCTTCTCACGAGCAACATGTCCAATTCGCTCCAAAGCTCTTTTGACCACCAGATCCCAGCTTCGCTCGGATAGACGTTGCTCTACAGCTTCGTCAGACCCGGGTGACCCGTACATCAACGATTGATGGATAGCTTCTTCAAATGCATCAAGTGAATCGACGACCCGGACAACATCACGGTACCGTTCCGCGGTTGGAAAAGACCAGCTTACCACTGGTTTCCCTGTCGCCAGGTACTGAAGAATTTTTGGTGAATCCGAGTACTCTGTAGCCTCACACCATTTGTATGGCAGCAGAAGAACGTCCATACCTTTCGCATACGAAGGCAACGACTTGTATGGACGTTCGCCAAGGAGAAAGACATTTGGAAGCATACCTAGATTGCCAACGTCCACAACAGCTCTACCGATAATGACAATCGACCAATCGGGATGTTGTTCGGCCACAAAACTCATTGCCTGGATATTGACCCAATTCTGCACGTGTCCAACAAAACCCAACCGGGGCGAAGGAATTGTTTCAAGATCGCAAGGTACTTGGGTTGACTCATCCTTCGCTAGTCGGAAAAGGGATAAGTCCACCCCGGACGGCGAGCAGAAAGTACGTGGATTCAGCTTTCGCAATTCATCGGCATGTCGCGCCGTCTCGGTGAACACCAAATCGGCTCCCTCAGCCAGTTTCTCCTGCTTCTTAATACGCAGAGGAACTGCGCGTCGAGGCACGATCCCCTTCAAATAACGAGGCGGGGATGCGAAATCGCAGAGTTGCAGTTCACACTCAAACTCTCCGAGTAAAGCCGCACCGTATGTTTCGTAGAACCAAACCAGACCAACGCGAAATTCAAGCCGCTTGAGAACCTTCCGAATCCACCATCTCAATATCCATATGTTGAGCCTATCAATCAAACGGAACCGGCCAAAAGGAATCCCCAAAGAACGAAGAATCCATACGTTGTCGCCTGCTTTCTCCAGTCTACGACCAAACCAAGATTTGCTGCGCATGGATTTGAACATGCCAGACAACCTTGGGGGAAGCTCTACATACAGCACACGTGTCCTTCCGCCAAGCTCACGAACCGTATTCTGAGCTCGACCCCATCCACACTCGTATGAAGGACCGAAGAGGAACAGAACGTCTTTTTCGTATACCTCTGGCATGCCAGTTCGGACCTCGCAGACCCACAGTATCCGCTATCTACCAATCCGACATCATGCGAAGTGCAAAGCTTCCTCCGCATAACCACAGACTTCATGATTGACATCAACTTTCATGTGTAACCCCCACATGGTCACAGTGTCCGTATGATGTCATTGATTCGTCGTCTGAACCGGCTGCCTCTGCGAATTGCGTCATTACCAGCAACACATTATTGGCACGCTAATGCTATGTCCTGACCGTTGCCGCGTGTGTCTACTAATTATCAACCGTCGAGTGTCAAGAGTCAAGGAATACCTATTTACTCGTTACCATACCGCCGCAGTGGCTAAGGTCGGTTCTTCATCCCTCTCCCCAGGTAGCCGGCACTTGATATACAATGGATTAACCATACGCTTCCATTGGATCTTGATGTGCCAACATTTGTCCAAAGGACAAGTGGAAAGCGTCATCGCTATCCAACGTACCGTTGTAGATGTAAAGACAACCATTCTTCGCCTTGACTCATAACCAAATCGGAACTTGACATCGCTTGGCTATTTGGCCAAACTACCAATAATAGATCGGAGTTGAGACGTGAACGCCAAGACACAAGCAAAGCTCGAAGCTCGCGCCAGAATAATCAAGGCAATGGCACACCCGACCAGGTTGTTCATTGTTGATACTCTCTCGCGTGGAGAAATGTGCGTGTGTAAACTGACAGAACTGATCGGCGCGGATATGTCAACCGTATCCAAGCATCTCGCCATTCTGAAGGACGCTGGCATCATTCTTGGCAGTAAGCGAGGAAAGTCAGTCTACTATACGCTTCGTATCCCTTGCGTGCTGAACTTCTTCGAATGTGTGGAGTCCGTCATCCAATCCAATATTGAGGAACAACTCAAACTCTCGAAATAGTCAAATGAAGACTGTCTTGCTCTCTAATCAAGGATGCACTGAATGAATTGGCTGAAAGAGTGGAAACCTCTCGCGGCGATCATCATCATCTTCCTGGTACTCTTCTTCTTGCCGCTTGAATGGACCCGCTTCACCGGCGCTGTGATGGAATCACTGCACCTCGCGAAGTGGTACGCCCGGGAGCACGTCGTCCTTTGCCTGATCCCTGCTTTTTTCATAGCCGGGGCTATCGGCGTATTCATAAGCCAGGCTTCAGTAATGAAGTATCTGGGAGCAAAGGCAAATCGTGTCTTGGCATATGGAGTCGCGTCAATTTCCGGAACAATTCTTGCTGTCTGCTCATGCACAGTGTTGCCGCTTTTCGCAGGGATATATCGCATGGGCGCCGGCCTTGGTCCGGCCACTGCATTCCTCTACTCCGGTCCCGCGATCAATGCTTTGGCAATCATCCTGACGGCACGCATCCTTGGCAAGCAGCTTGGGATCGCTCGCGCCGTTGGCGCTATTGTCTTTAGTGTGGTCATCGGTCTCTTGATGCACCTCATCTATCGGAAAGAGGAAATCGAGAAGGCCAATGCAGCAGCAAATCTTCCTGAGCCGGAAGCCCAACGATCTCTTTGGCAAAATGCTCTCTACTTTGCCTTGATGGTCGCGATACTCATCTTTTCGAACTGGGGCACACCGCAGGAAACAACAGGAGTGTGGCAAGCTGTCTTCTCCGCGAAATGGATCATCACGTCCATCTGTGCCGCCGGGTTTGGTTTGATTCTGGTATTATGGTTTGCTCTGAAGTGGTGGAAGATGCTTGTTGCTGCTTTGCCAGTGATCGTTCTTGCCTTTCTATTTCCCAATTACCCGCTACTTCCTTTTGCTGCGGCGGTTACTGGCCTTTCAGTTGTAATGGGAACGAGCAAGGGAGACGGCAGAGATTGGCTCTCATCAACCTGGGAATTCGCCAAACAGATTCTGCCACTGCTGTTCGCGGGAGTAGTTGTCGCCGGCTTGCTGCTGGGAAGACCGGGACATGAAGGTCTTATCCCAAGCGAATGGGTGAGCACGGCTGTGGGAGGAAATTCGCTACGGGCGAACTTCTTCGCTTCGGTGGCCGGGGCCTTTATGTATTTTGCGACACTTACTGAAGTTCCAATCCTACAGGGCCTGTTGGGAGCTGGCATGGGCAAAGGACCAGCTCTTGCATTGCTCCTGGCAGGACCGGCACTGTCGCTGCCCAACATGCTGGTCATACGAAGCGTAATAGGCACTCAGAAGACTGTTGTATATGTGACACTGGTCGTCCTGATGGCAACAATCAGTGGTATGATGTTTGGACTTGTCCCAGATTGATCCCAAAACAACCAGAAGGAATCGAGAATGAAACTGCAAATCCTCGGAACAGGATGCCCCAAGTGCAAGAAGCTGGCCGAAAACGCCGAAAACGCCGTCAAGGAGCTGGGAATCGAATGCGAAGTGGAGAAGATCACCGATATCAATGAGATCATAGGCTTTGGTGTGATGATGACACCGGCTCTTGCTATTGATGGCGAAGTCAAGGTCGCCGGTAGGTTGCCTTCGGTTGATGAGATCAAAGAAATGCTATCCTGAGGGCGCTGAGCGCCTTATGGATATCAATGCTCCTCTTACGGAACAACAACTTTGCAGATGAAGGAATTATCAGACATGATCAAGAAAACCGTTATGCCACTTTTCCTGGTGACAAGTTTTGCCATCGGTCTGATTTGCATCGTGCCAATAGGGTGCGCGGACGACAATCACACTGAATCAGGCGCTGCCGATTCAGAACCTGTTTCGACAATAGAAGTACCGGATAAACAAACAGTTGACGCAGACGTTGAGCCAACTGCCAACGAGACACGACAATTGATTGCCTACTACTTCCATGGAAACGTCCGATGCACTTCTTGCAGAAAGATTGAAGCGTTTGCGAAGGAAGCTGTCACCGAAGGTTTTCCGGACGCATTGAAGCAGGAGTCTCTGAAATGGCGCGCTGTAAACACAGATGAACCAGAAAACAGACATTTCGTCGAGGACTACAAGCTCTACACAAAGTCAGTTGTCCTTGTTGATATTCGAGACAGCAAGACTCTTAGATGGAAGAATCTTGAAAAAGTGTGGACACTGATGCGCGACAAAGCAACATTTATAAAGTACGTCCGGGACGAGGTGAGCGAGTATCTGGAGGCAGATTGATGTCCCCGCTACTGTTATCTTCGATCTCGGCTCTGTGGTTTGGCATACTCACGTCAATCAGTCCTTGTCCACTTGCGACGAACATCGCAGCTACATCGTTTATAGGCTCGCGCCTCGGAACGTCACGACAGATTCTGCTTTCTGGAGTCCTCTACACAGCCGGTAGGTCGCTGACATATATCGTCATTGGGATCCTGCTCGCTGCCAGTGTAATGTCCACGCCCGCCGTGTCGAACGCTCTGCAAAGGCACATGAACAAGGCACTCGGCCCTATCCTGATTGTGGTGGGAGTGATTCTTCTCGAACTGATCTCCCTTCCCTTTTTCGGACGCGGCGTTGGTGAGAGAACGCAGAAGCGCGTCGAGCAATGTGGAATTTGGGGAGCCGCGTTGCTGGGAGTCATCTTTGCCCTCTCCTTTTGTCCCGTCTCCGCCGCATACTTTTTCGGCGGAGTGCTACCTGTTTCTCTACAACACGGAATGGGGGGAGCAGCTCATATTTTTGCTGTCTATGGAATAGGGACAGCTCTTCCGGTTATGGGTTTTGCCTTTCTGCTCGCCTTCGGCGCTCAGTCCGTTGGGAAAGCGTTCAACAAGCTCACACTTATCGAGAAATGGGCGAGGCGAGTGACCGGAGTTGTTTTCATTGCTGCAGGAATATATTGCTCCCTCAAGTATATCTTCGAACTCATATGATGACATGTTAGACTTCTTCAGTTGAACCTTTCGTTCAAGCTGCTATACTTCTCCGCAAATATTCCGCCTAATATGCGTATTCTTCAGTTTCCGCCCGGCGGTGTTTCTTAGGAGCGATTGTCATGAGAATGGAGTACAAACGAAACTTCGATCACGCTTTGGCCCGCCTCAAGGATTTCAGCGCTCGGAAAATGGAGGATCAAATTCTCGCCGCTCTATCCGTGCCCAACACGAAGCCGTCAGCAACTGCGATAGAATTTGAAGAAGGAGAGGTGTCGTATCCTGATCCGGACTTCCTTTTTGATCTGACCGATGCGGAGCTTGCCAGCAACGCAGATGTTGAGGACGATTGCATTCCTTACACGTGTCTCAATATGTTTGATCAGGGAATATATGCTGCGGGGCTGGGTGGAGCGATACGCTTTCTGCAAGGTAAAACCGGCCACGTGTCGTCTATGAGTGAGCCCCTGGTCTCGAGCATTGAGGAGGCTGCCACACTCACATTTGATCCGAACAATGAATGGCTCCAGGAGTTCCGACAAGTTGCGAAACGCTGGGCGGAGCGTGCTCACGGAAAGTTTGCTATGGCAGCATTAGTAACAATAGACGCTCTCAACTTCATCGCGGAGGTTCGAGGAGCGACCGAAGCGCTCATGGACCTGATGCTAAAGCGTGATATCTGCGAAAGGATTATGACATTTGCCTTGGATTACAACGTCGCCATAGCCCAGATGCAGCACGAAGTTTTCGAACACTTCGATGGTGGTAGCGCTCTATTCAGGGGTATATGGGGTCCCGGGCACGGAGTATTTTCAAGTGTCGACGCCTATCACCTATGTTCTTCCGACATCTTCGAAGAAGCAGGCCGTGAGTATGTGCAGGAACTTTACGACCGCACCGGACACTCAATCCTGCATGTCCACGGAAACGGCTGGCACCTATTGGACCATGTTCGATCATTGAAGAATCTTGCTGCTATAACCCTTATGCAGGACTTAAAGGGAGAACGACCTTTTGACCATATTGTCGACTTGAAGAAACGGGTTGGAGATGTCCCTCTCTGCGTTGGCTGCACGTGGACCGAGCTTTGTGACGGACTGAAGCACCACACTCTACCCGGTGGCGTCCGTTACGGTGCGGCAGCACCATCGATCGAAGAAGCTAATCGTGCAATGAAGGAGGTACGAGCCTACAGATGGTAGTCTAGGCCACACTTCTTTTCATTCCCAGGAGCTGACCCTGAATCTGCATCTACAGATTCTATTGTCCTCTCTGTGCCCCGTGGAACAACACTATGTTGTCGCCATTGACCTGTGCGGCAACACCCGTGCTTCGGACAACCAGATCAAGAACCGTGGATACCGGAAGGTCAGCGAATGCAAAGGATACGCGGGGAGGGCGGCGGTCGGCTGGCGGTTCGTACCGGATTGATAGTCCCGCAAGCCCCCCAAGGTCATTGACCACGTCCGGCAACAAGCGGTCAATGCAGCGGTACGATATCGTTTGGCCAAGCTTATCTTTGAGATTCGCATTCTCAATCGGCGGCATTTGGGTAACGCTCTTCAATCTCTCAGGTCGCGCTACAAACAGTGCTTCTCCGACAAGTTCCATGTCCAGCTTGTGCTGACGGATCAGAAATCGAAGGATGCTTACCACCGGGATGTCCGTCGCCTGTAGCGAAACGCGTGCATCCCTCAATTCATACCGCCCCTGCTGATGCAATACCAAGTTGGCACCTCCAACCTCAGCCATTAGTGAAAGCACATCTGGGAGTGGTTCGTCATTGATATCGCATGATGTGTATGCCAACAAACGTTCGGGACACTCAAACAACTCGAAGGGATGCTCCGTCCTGCAAATCTCCTCCATTCGCTCCAACGTCGCGAGAAACACAGCTCCCCCCTCAAGACGTACTTTCAGCCCCCCGTGTTTTGAAATCAGATCTATTACTTCCTTTGCCTCAATTCCATTGGGTTCAGTAGTGTCGTTCACGTCCAACTCGGGCAGAGCCATGTTCACCTGGACCTCATCGACAACGGGTAATGCAAACACATCGACGACTACGCACACATCCGCGGACCGCTTGAGAAATCGGATTGCCGTGGCTATGTCCACTTCGTCAAGAGCCGGATACACAATGGTTTCAAGAGCTTTCTCCAATCGCTCCGAAACCCTTTCGGATATCTCGGCTGCCTTTGACGTTTTATCAGATTCAGCAATAGAGATGTCAACAATGACGCCAGACATAACAGTGCAGATCAAAACCACTATTGCAATGAAGCTATTCTTCCTGTTTTTCACCATGATTCCTTCAGTGCATTGGCTATCCAATAAAAGTGTGTATATATTATATCGCACGTACTGTGACAAAACCTTATTGCACATACACGGCGATGTGTTGCATAACCTCTTTAAGCTTTGATCCGGAGATTACAAGTTGCCGAAGAATAAGTCTCTTGAACACGTTCACACGTTCCTCGTTGACCTGGACGGCACGATGTACTTGGGAGACCGGCTGTTGCCGGGAGCAAAACAGTTCTTCAACACGGCGCTCCGTACGGGCCGGCAAGTGTTCTTCTTATCCAACAACTCTTCCCGAACCAATGCAGCCTATGCGGCCCGTCTACGCCACATGGGACTGGCTGCTCGTAAGGAGCAGGTCTTTACGTCAGGGCAAGCAACGATAAGATACTTGGACAACTCGCTTCCTTCTCGGCGGATCCATGTGGTCGGCACGCGTAGCCTGAAATCGGAATTTCGGCGTGCGGGCTTTGACATCGACGCCAAGCAGCCTGACTGTGTCGTGCTGGGTTTTGATGACACGTTATCCTACAACAAGATACGTCACGCGTGTGACTTGGTCAGATCAGGTGTACTCTTTGTCGCCACAAACCCTGACATGAACTGCCCTATTGATGGAGGGTTCCTGCCGGATTGCGGGGCGATGACAGAAATGATTGCAGCGTCGACCGGCACACGTCCCAAGGTGATCGGGAAACCGTCGCAGGAAATGGTTCGCTTCGCCCTTGAATTTGCTCAAGCTGAGCCGGGGACTACAGCAATGCTCGGCGACCGGCTTGATACAGACGTAACAATGGGTAAGAAAGCGGGAATAACCACAATCCTGGTTATGGGGGGAGGTACATCTGCATCCGAGCTCCGCGGATCAAGGCTCCGACCGGACTTTGTCCTTAACAACCTGAAGGAACTTGCTCAGATGATTCGCCAGTTGGGGCCATTACCCTGACTCTGGACTTGCCAATAACGCGGTTTCTCGCTCCTTTGTGCCAATCCCAAGTGCGGGAACTGACGCTTTTTGTTAAAGCACAACCGCCACTTGCCGATCACCTCTTTCGGAAGACAAGACAACGGACCGTCCTTCTCG
>Ga0180433_10002153_pt1 | contig 31179 bp, 36 predicted proteins | sample SS_ome_8_FD_132980 | JGI IMG/M metagenome (GOLD analysis project Ga0180433, IMG submission 132980) | Hypersaline lake sediment archaeal communities from the Salton Sea, California, USA - SS_1_D_1 metaG | ecosystem: Environmental > Aquatic > Non-marine Saline and Alkaline > Hypersaline >... | reverse complement strand
TTAACCTCCACAATTAACCGGAGCGAGCCTAATACCACCGGTCTATAGCGAGCTAACCAATCGCATGGAAGCGAGCGGTGACCGGTGGATAGGCGAGCGAACCGAGGAAAGAATATTTATAAATGTCTAAGATTTGTTTCGGAAAAAACCGGCACAGAAATCCGGGAGCATGGCACATTATTTCTTTTTGATTGAATCTAAATACGTCTTAATTTTATCCCTACTCGAATTCCAAACACCATCAATCTTTACCGCAGAAAGCCTGCCTTTTCTTACGAGCAGACTCAGGTATTCCTGCGAGTATGGTGTTTCTTTTGCAAGTGTTGAAAGCGGCAGAAGTTCATTATCTTTGGTTGTTGGCACCAGTGCATTCAGGTAAAGATCAAGCATCCTCTCCAAACTTCTTGCAAAAAAATTAACAAACGGTATTTTATTGCCTAAGTGAGCCTTCTCTATTGTTTCAAAATATTTTTTCCTTTCTTTGTTGAGTATCGTGTTCGGCGGATAACCATTCTTCATTAATATCATGTTTGAAAGTAGTCTTGCGCACCTTCCGTTACCATCCAAAAAGGGATGGATTTTAGCCAATATCTGCTGAGCAACTGCGGCAATTTCTATTGTATGGAGTTTCTCTGGGTTCTTGCTTATAAAACGAATAAGTCCTTTCATTTCCTCTTTTACCATATAAGGGGGTGTCCTCTTGACACTTGAACCGAGAACCCTGTTCTGTACAGTCTTGTACTTGCCTGCCCACATATCGGATATTCCTTTTAGGGTTATTCTGTGCAATTCCAGTATATCATTCTCTTCTATCTTACCCTTTCCCTTCTTTACCCATCTCTCAAGTTTTTCCATTGCCTCTTTCTGGTTTATTACATCAAAATGTTCTCTAAGAGGCTTTCCTTTTATTGTTATGCCTTCTTCAAGAACGAGTCTGGTCTCATCAAGCGTTAAAGAATTGCCTTCTATTGTGGTTGAATTATATATGTATTCAATTCCCATCTCCCTTTTCAACAGCATAAGTTGGTGCTTATCCAAAGGTCTTAATTCCCGTAAACGTTTCTTCTTCTCTTCTATCATTTTAAGTAGTGTTTCATCTATCATGTAAAATCATTGAATTCCTGCTTTATAAATGTATCGGTATCGGATAAAAAAATACAAAGCCGATATTTGTTCAGAATAGATATTATCCGAGGGCTTGGCACATTTTCCTTTGGAGATTCTCATCAAAATCGATATCAAGAGGGACTTAAGCCTCGGGAGCGCTTAGCACAAAAATCGGAGAGCATAGCACATATTTAATTATTTTGGAAATATCTGGATAATAAATATATCTTCCTTGGGATATTATTTTTTCTTACCTTTTAATATAAAATACTGTGTTGCTATCGCACCTGAACCGGCTATCAGAACTATTCCAACGATTCCCGATACCGCGGGCCAGCCTTCCAGGTCCACCCCGAGAAAACACCGTTCCTGGCAGAACATCATCAGTGCTGACAATAACACTATTATTATACCAACTGCAAATATTAGCACAGCACTGGACTTAATTTTATTCATAGTAATTATTTGGCAGGACAACTTAAATATTTTGTTTGATAGTAACTAATAAAAACACATTATTCTGTCCGAGGGCTTGGCACATTTTCCTTCTTAAACCAGAAACTCTAAATATTTTATATGAAAAAAGAGAAGCCCAAGAACTCCGAAAGGAGTGATAAAATTAACTTGTGGATAAGTGTGATTATTAGTATAGTTGTAGTGATATGGGCTTTCTTTTTTATCATTATGAGTTAAATCAGGTTTTTTATCTGTAGGGCCTAGCACATTCTGCCTTGGGATTTCATGCAAAACCGATATCAAGAGAGCCTGAAGCCCCGGGAGTCCCTAGCACATAAATCCGGGAGCATGGCACATATTTCTATTCGTTTATTCCCGGTCTATAAAGGCAATTTCCATCAAATGTCTTAGGGCCATGCTTAGGGAATTTCTGTAAAGTAATTCTATACAACTCCTTTATTGAATGCGTTCGGATATTGCCAATGACGGTTTCATTTCCCGGGCATGGACTTACCCTTCCGTCTCCGTAGACTTGTATGAATTCAACACAAGGCACCGTGGCAAGGTTATTACAGATTGGATGGTCATATCCATATTCGTCCCTGTCAATGCTTTTTACGGTGTCCCTCATTGTTTTTATCTCCTTTTCTGTTAGCATAAGCGATTTATCAAAACTTTCACTTCCACTACGACCAGCCGGAAGGAAAGTGGAAAAAATGACCCAAAGATTATTATCCCGGCAGAAACGCAAAGTTTTTGCAACCTCTTGAACATTTTTTCTTGATATTACCATATCGAAACCAAGCCGGGTTGTTCCGTTCTTTTCCTTTTTATTGAATCCCTCTTTCATCAGAAGTTTCAATGCTTCGTTTCTTTGTTCAAAATATTTATCGGTTTTATCTCCAACTACCCAATTCTGGTATTCTGGGTTGAATAAACTGTCACATTTGGGGACAACGCTTGCTCCTGTTTTCTTGACCCGTCTAACAAAATCAATGTCTCTCATCTTGGTCGCTGCGTCCGTGAAAATAACTGGCTGTATACCTTTGGAGGCGGTATATTCGATTATCTCAAAAAAATCCTTGTCTATGGTAGGTTCCCCCTCTCCCAGATAATCTATTGCCTTCCCCCCCCCCATCTCGGCAATTTGGTCTATGACATGTTTAATTTCTTCCAGAGTAAGCGTTTTTTTCAGTTTATCAGTATAGCAGTGAAAGCAATCATGTGGACAAGCCCCTGTCATGGCTCTGAAATCAACCAAAGATAATGTATTGGGATTCCTGAAGTGTTTTTCCTCGATATTCCAACCTTTTATAATTGCACCAATTCCGACTGGAACATGCCCCAATCCAATATATTTTTCCTTTGATAATTGCATATTATTCAATTGGTTTGTTGATAATTAAAGTTTATTTGACAGAAAGAATATTCCGAGGGCTTAGCACATTTTACCTGCGGATTTTCATGTAAATCGCTACCAATAGAGTCTAAATAAGAAATCTGAAGCCCCGGGAGGGCGTGGCACTAAAATCGGGGAGCATAGCACATATTTTACGGTCAGAATTATTGAAGAAATAATGGATTTTGTTCTATAAATATCTATCATAACTTTAGTTTAAGACCCGTTTGCTGTAAAAAATGCTTGAACTGCCTTCTGCTGACTCCACTTGGAATATCCAATCCTGGTATGATAGTCCTTACAACAGGGATTTCGATATCCGACCTTGTCAAATCTGCATAGAATACTGGATAGCCATTTTGTGACATTAAACCTTCTGTGACCTGTAAATCGGCATTAACATTTCCAGAAGAATAATTCGGTAACTTATCAAATTCCATTACATCGGGCTTGAAATCCGATGGAGCAGGATTCGGTTCACTTCTCGTATTTTGCTTATACACCCAACATTTAGGACTCAATTCGCAGACTGCTCTTAACGCTGCTATTCTGCCATCAAGATGGGTTCCACTTCCACTAAGAATCTGACCGTTGTCCAGTTTCATAAATGCTCTGTATGTCGGTACTCCGAATTCAGTAGTCAAATCAAGGAACTGAACTTCAACTCCCTTATCTCTGTATGCCTTAAGGATGTCACCCATTGGTCCATCTCCTGACTCAATAGTAAAGCATCTATCGGGAGAATAGAACATTGAATAATCGCCATCTCTTTCTATTACTTCAAATAATGAATGAAGTTTAGCCTCTTCCATAGTGTTTCCAGAAGCCAGCCCATTGGAACTTCCAATGCTTACTTCAGATTCATCCAAGTTGGATAAAAGGAAGACCGATTGTGCGGGCAATAAAGCCTCTCTAAAGCCGTTTCCATCGTAAATTTCTCCGGTAACCCAATACAAATCTTGGTCCGAATATGGGCATTTCAGATTCATTGAGTTCGGGTCCAAAACAGCAACACCGTCCTTTGATAAATCTGAGTGCTTTCCCCTTACTAATTGCATACGACTTCTGTAAACATTAGGCCAATTTGGAGGGCTCCCCATCATGGAAGAGTATCTTTCAAGAGTCTCCATAATGCCGGATGCTGCAGCCGATTCCTTTGTTGTTCCCTTTCCACTACTTCCCTGCTTGCTTTTAATCCTGTATCTAACTTTGCCGTTAGATACTTCAAGATTGCAATCCCAATGGACCAATGTCATGTATGATTTGTTGTAACCGACTCCGAGTATTGGCACATCCCCAACTATTCCGTCTATTATCGGTTCAACTCTTTCAAGGGTTTCATCAACATTCATATCTCTTAGAGATGTTCCCGTTCTAACAGATTCATCCCCCGATTTCGGCATCAAAGATGATACATGAACATATTCCCTATCTCCGTTTGGGTCGAGGTAATCAGCAGGAATAGCCAGAGTTAGATTCTTCATTTCAGAAAAAGGTGTGTGGTTTTCCCTACTGTCATGGAATATCTTCCCCCAATACCTGTTCATTAAATCCTGCTCAGGACCGCCCATCATTTCCCTTATTTCAATATCTGGATGCTCCTCAAAATATCTCAGAAGTTGCTGTGGGTCTGCCTTCTCAAGGGCTTGAAGGGCAAATGGGTATTTATCAGCCTTGGTTTTTGCAAGAACACCGAATAACACTGCAGAGGGGGTTTCTTCAAATCTCTCAGTAACTGCTCTAACACCATCCTCGCCCATGCTATCGACTACTTCCCTAAGATGATATCGCATAAATCCATCGTATGGATGCTCACCTATATAATCAAGAATCTGTGGGAGAGTTAAGTCTTCAACTGGTCTGATTAGAGAATGTCCTCTGCCTTGCGAAAATGACCTTCTTCCTATTTCAGTCTGAACTGTATAGTCCATTTCAATAGGATAGAAGTTAAATTTAAATATGGATTTAAATCACTCTCTCGTGATAAATCATGCCTTTTTGTTGAGGGCTTGGCACAAGATTCCTCATACAGGGGAATTTTATATTTAATCTTACATTCCAAATTATAATATTATGGATATGAAAGTCTTTGAAGATTATGTTGAGAATCGATATAAACCTCAAATGGACTGGTATAATAAGAAATCCATATTGAATAAACGATTGGCTCATTTATTTCAGATTATTGTTATTGTATTCTCAGCCGTGGTTCCCGTGCTGGCTTCTCTAAATATCAGGGAATGGACAATCTGGTTATCGGCATCTGTTGCGATACTTGTTGGAATTTTTAATTATTGTAAATTTGAGGAAAAATGGCATAATTATAGAACCACATGCGAAACCATGAAGAAAGAAAAACATTTCTTTGACACAAAGGTTAATGGATATGAAAATGTCAAAGAACCTGAAAAAATATTTGTAGAAAGAATAGAATCCTTGATTTCAAAAGAAAATACTAAATGGCTTTCCATTGTGAAGGATAAGAGTGACAAGAAGAGGTGAGTTGGTGATAATCAATCGAGACCAAAAAACAAAACTGTTTTCTATAGATTTGTCAAGAAAGGTATTGAAGTCCCCATTCTTTTTCCCATCAATCTCAACGGTCAAAACGAATTTTGGGGTTAATGATTACTTTCAAATACTGAAGAATTCAGGTTACCCAGGATTCTTAGTATCAGCATACGATGTATCAAAATATGAAAAGAGAAGTCAACTAATTAAAGAAATATCAGCATTAACAGAAAATTCGATGTTTACATTCATGGACAGTGGAAACTATGAGTCCTACTGGCATGGAGACTCTAATTGGGATATTAAGAAGTTCATGAATATTTTGAAAGATGTATCTGTTGATTTTGCGTTCTCATTCGATATTTTTTGGGAAGAGGGAATGAAAACGGAACAGTATATTAAGAGTGTCATTGAAAATACCGCAATTACAACAAGTGCTCAATCTATGGGCGAAACCGTACCGTTAATTCATGGCACACCAAATAATCTGGATAAGATAGCATTAGGTATTATTGAAGGTATTAATCCTCAGATAATTGGTATCACTGAAAGGGAACTTGGGTCAGGACTATTCGAGAGGGCAGAAACATTAAAGAAAATTCGCATGACCATTGATAAAACAGATAGGGATGTTATTATTCATTTGTTGGGAACTGGGAATCCCATATCATTATTACTGTATTCATTATGCGGAGCCGATTTCTTTGATGCTTTGGAATGGTGTAAAACAGTCGTAAACCCGAATAATGGTCATTTGCATCACTTTGTGCAAAAAGATATTTTTGAATGCAATTGCAAAGTATGCAAGTCAAAAATTGATTATCCTATCCAAACTATGGGACATAATCTGGTTTTTTACAAAAGTTATATGGAAGAAATTAGAACCGCCATAGAAAAAAATCAGACTGATAAAATACTAAAAAAATATGTCCCTCCAACAGCCATTCAAAAAATAAAGAAAATTTTGGGGTGAAATGTTCACTACGCTTGGCATAGAAAGAGGAAACATTGAAAATGCGGTGATAAGGGTATCCGAAGAAATAGAAATCAATAGCAATCATATTAAGAGTTGGGTTGATTTAACTGAGAAACAATTGTGGACAGAATTGGTGGGCTGTATACTTGGGAGCCAAGTAAAATTCGAAACATCAGAAGCATGTGTAGCCCATCTAAATAGAATGGGTCTGCTGAGGATAAAACCTTTAATTGAAAATTCGGATTCAGAATCTATAATTGAAAATGAATTGAAAAAACAAATTTATCCTCCATTCAAAGGAGAAAGGGGCTCGATGTATAGATACTATAAATCAAAGTCGTCTATGATAATAAAGACCGCAATCTCTATCTATAAAACGAACATGACAACGATTAAAAGTGTTCTAATTAAATCAAACGATGAATTCGATGCAAGAGATAAACTAATTGATATGTGTTTCGGCATTGGCATGAAACAAGCAAGTCTTTTCCTAAGAAATGTTAATTATTCGAGGAGGCTTGCCATACTTGATTCGCATGTTATTAAATTCATGTCTGAACTGAATCTTTATCATTTTGAGAAGACTGTTACCAAGACACGTTACATGTATGCTGAGAAAATACTAAGAAAATATTCTGATTCACTTGATAAGGACCTTGCTACGCTTGATGTTGCAATATGGATTGTAATGAAAGTGGTGAAGGAGGAATTCTCATGAGTGTAATAATTTTGGCTTCAGGTGGTATAGACTCCATAGTCATGTCGAAAATATTAGAAGGACAAAAACAAAAAATCATTCCTCTATTTATCGATTACGGGCAACTCTCAGCAAATAAGGAATGGGAGGCATGCAAAAAAATATTCAAGGAATGCAATTTACCAGAACCTAAGAAAATCGATATATCTGGTTATGGAAAGTTCTTTTCATCTGGAATAACTGATGAGAAAAAGAGAGTATATGAGGATGCGTTTTTGCCGGGTAGGAATATGCTTTTCCTTTTAGTTGGAGCATCTTACGCTCATACCGTGGGGGAAAAGATTGTTGCAATTGGCTTGTTATCTGAAGAGGGTCACTTATTTCCAGACCAAACAGAGGATTTTATTGTCAATGCAAATTTTGCTCTTAATTCTGCTTTAGGAGACAATCTGACTATTCTCACACCTTTAATCAAATTCAACAAGAAGGATGTCATCAAACTGGCAAAGGATTATGGTGTTAAGTTATCGGATACTTATTCATGCCATTCTGGTAAGGAGCGGTATTGTGGAAAATGTGTTGCATGCAAAGAAATCATGAAATCCGGAGAGACAGAAAGTCTCCCGCAATTTAAAGGTGATGAATGATATGGGTGGTAGTGGAAGCATTGGTCAATATGGAGGCACAACGGGTATCAGTGGGTTGAGAGATGTTGCAAGAAGAGAATTGCAGAGAACAGAAAGACCCGAAAGAAGAAGAGTATTCATAAGTTTCAGGCACACTGACCTCGATAAAGTCAATTTCTTAAGAATGCAGGCAAAGAACAAGAAATCAAATTTAGATTTTATTGATATGAGTCTAAGAGTTCCATTCAATAGCGAAAATGCTGATTATATTAAAAGAGGTATTAGAGCAAGAATCGAAAAATCTTCTGTTACGGTAGTTATGGCATCAGATGACACACATGAAAGTGATTGGGTAAACTGGGAGATTAATGAGACATTGAGTATGGGAAAGGGCGTTGTTGTAATCGATGCAAGAAAATCCAGTACTCCTTTACCGAGTGTTGTAGGTGAAAACAAAGGGAGAGTGAAAGTAGTGCCCTGGGAAATAGATAAGATTATGACTGCCGTTGAAGAATCTGCACAGTAGATGCACATGTCAGAATCATGATTTTATTTTTCTTACTTTAGTCAGGGTGTTTTTTCCTTTATCCGTTATCTTGTAAAATCTCCACTTTCTTGATTTCGGATTAACGCACTCAACGAGTCCCCGTTTTCGTAAATCGCCTATTTTGGTGCTTATATTCGAACGGGCTATATCGGTCTCCTTTGATATTTGAAGTGGGGTTAGAGGTGACTGTGAATTGAGACAATCCAGTATCTTTCTGCTCAATGGGCTTCTAAGGATAAAACTAACATCATCCCATGTCATCTTTAGAATTAGGCATTACATAGTCTATTTGATTGCCATAACTTCAGTTATAAGTTGAGCATAAGATATTTAAGCCTATATTATAAGAATCTATCATGGGTAAGGTTTTGAAGAAACTCAACGACATGCGTAAAGAGGACCTGAAGAGGACACGGATGGCAAGTGGAGATTTTCCTGCATACTGCATAGACTGTAAGAGGAACGTCACGCCCAAGGGAGCGAGCATATGGGGATTTATTGCGTTGCTTCTTCTCGGTTTGATATTCACTCCGTTCTTCATAGGTATATTCTTGATACTGATTGCCATCTTCTACTATGTAAAATACTATAAATCGGGTGGAAGGTGTCCTATCTGTAACGGAAGAAATATCAAATTCAACCAAAAAGACCTGTAACATTGTCTGGGTCCTTCAGAACAAAAATCCTTCCAGACTCCTTTCTTGATGATAAAACCGAAAAGCAGAGACTATCTACATAGTCATCCGAACCTCCTGTAACATGGTGAAGTCTCATCCTGCCTTGCGGGTTTATCTCATACTGGAATGTTCTTAATTCATATTGAAGTAGAGAATGTTTTGGTATGGTCAATAAATCTGATTCCATGACCTTTAAGAGATTATTAAACGCCTGCTCTTTCTCCGTTATTGTAGGCACAAAAAACTCTATTGGAAGACCAGCCTCCTTCAACTGTTCGCACGGTCCCATAGAAAGCCCCGAATACTCTACTGTCGCCTTCCTGAAGCGGAACTTTTGATATAACTTGATAATCTCATGAACCTGTTCGCTGAACGGCTTTCTGAACGCCTTAATCAGCACAACTTTGAGTTGTTTCATTCCATCTTCGGAGACGACCGTAAGGACAGACATGTCCTTCATTCTTCCCCAATCAACTCCGAGATAGTATGTAAGACCTTCCTGAGGAAAATTTACGAAATCATATTCCTGGGTTATCCTGTCAAGAACAGATGCAGAGAAAAAATTATTTACCGCCTCAGAGAAGTTCGCATTGATTTCCATATCATACTGAACAGATGTCAAAGTCTGCTTCTGAAGCACAAGCCACTGCTTCGACACATACTTATTTACACTTGAAGGAAGTCCGAATCTTGATGGGTATATAGGTTTCATCTTCCAATATAACGGACTGTTGTAGCAGTCCCAGAACTTGCCTACGCAACCTGAAGGTGAACTGAACTGGTGCAGAAAACCGTTTGTTGTTGCAAGCATGGGTTCGCATGACGCAAAGACCTCTTCCTCAAGACCGTGTGCCGTCTCGTTGAAGAAAATCCCCGTAACCTCTGTGAATCCTCTTATATACGATGTAGCAGGTAGATTGTATATCTTTGAATTATTGGTGAATTCGAGAACCTCCATTGATGACTTCTGGACAGAATCAAAGAGTTCAAGGGAACCCGCTATAAAGGACATTACTCTTTCAAACAGCAGTGTGCTCTGCCTCTGAGCAGGTGAAACAATCAATAATTTCTCGTTGCTATTGCAGATGCATCGCCATATAACGAATACGGATATTGTAAAGTCTTTCCCTGACTGCCTTCCCATACAGAACAGAGCCCTCGGCTTTTTCTGCATATTCTCAACCATTTTCATCTGATAAGGCTGAAGTGAAACATTCAGCACATCCTTACAGAACCTCTTACAGCCCTTTACTCCGTGTTTTTCCCATAGCCATGATTGAATCTCGTTATCAGTAAAAAAATGGGAGGGGTTTCCACTTCTGACCTCTTCTCCCTTAAGTATGCGGATTCTTGTTGCAAGGTCTTCTTCCCTCTTGTCTTTGAGTCTTGACTTAGATTTGCTACCGCTCAACTTGTAGTAGTGAATTATGTATCTGAGATTTGTCAGACTCGTTCCGAATTCTCTTGCTATCTGTTTCTGAGGAATTCCTTCCGCTATCATCTGGTTAATTCCGTCAAGTTTCTCCTTGGTCCACTTTCTGTAAGTTCCCATAGTTAAAAGCCTCCTGCGGGCTTTTGATTAATCCCCCGAGGACCTAATTCCTAATGTTTTTTCCTAACGGGTCCTCGCATGTCGCATTCTTTTTAACGAGTTTCATAGTCTCCCTGACCAGAAGAGTGTCCTTAACAATAACTGATGAATTAATGGCGTTTTCGAGTCTCTCGAGCCTTGAGAAAAGCGACATGAGAATAAGAGGAAGTTTTGCATAGGTCTCTGCCATCTCTGGGGCATCCGAGCCCTGAAACTCTATTTCAGAAATCCCCGTGGACTTGTCAAACATTGCTGTGCTTTCCCCGCTTATCTGAATATAATGTCGCCCCTCGTCAATTATTTTGTCCATTAAAGCGTCCTTAGTATTCGGGACAGCCCAATGCCATGAACTCTCGTTCACCGCTGGATAGCGTGATATATCAAAGCCCCTGAACCTGTAATATTCAACTGCATCGTTTGCCTTAAGGAGTGCCCTGACTCTGCATTCACCTTTGCTCTTTCCGTAGATATTTGATACTTTGGCAATAAAGTTGGGGTTTCTGCCTGTTGTTAATCTTATAGAGACATCCTTATGCTTTCTGTAGTAGTCAGTGTGCCCCCTTAGCCTGTTTTCTCTGAACCCTGCAGGTATTTTTATTGGTCCCTTCATCCTGTATTTGAACTGTGCATTATGAAGTCTTATCCACTTAACGCCCTCCTCGATTTTCTGTGATAGAAATCTTCTTCCTCCATCTGTAAGCACATAACATTTATAGGAATCCCTGAATTCCTGCTCGATTAAACCATCGCCCTCCATACGCTTGAGCCATCTGTATAATGTTTTTTTGTTGATTCCTATTTTCTCTGCTATCTGCCTTCCGTATAGTCCGCCATTAATCATCCAAAGTATATTGGAAGTCTCACTTGAAAGTGTCCTTTTTGAGACTTTCTGAGACTTCTTCTCTTGATTCGCCTTTGCCATAAAACCACTCACACTTTTTGAGGGTCTTTCAGGCGAGAATAAGCATGCTTAGCATCTCAGTTCTCGGGGAATTTCTTTTGCTCTCTTGCTACATAGGGGACTTGGACCCTCGCCTCGTCCCTTACTATTATCTTTACTGCTGATATGATGTCATCCATCCTTTCTCTCATTACCCTTTCAACCGCCTTGGACACCATGTCAAAGATTTCGTTTGATTTTTCTGCACACTTTCCTGTCATTGTTAACTAACCCCCGTGTAAACATTTCCCCTGGCTGGAAGCGGACAGCCAGGGGCAGAGACATTCTGTGAAACAAATTACTTGTGGAGCATATCCTTTAGTTTTCTATCCCTTTCGTATTCCTCTCTTCTGTTTATATCACGCATTGTAACTTTGCCGCTCATGAGGTCTTCGAATGATATTGGTTTTGGAGCGAAAAACTCCTCCATGATTTCTTCCCTGGTTTCTCTGTTCATCTTCTCAATCATCCTCAAGTCGTTCTGGGAAGGTTTGCCTTTTCTGAGCCTTTCCTTGATTTCATGGTTCAGTTTTGAATTTTTATGAGAGTTCTTAATCCTAATCAGTCTTCCCATGATTGAATCAACCGTATGCATGAGCCGTCTTGCCCTTTCCCTGTTATTGGGGCTTACCTCCATTGAAGCGAGTTCGTCTTTTACCGCTCTTGTTGATGATAGAAGTTCTGATAATTTCTTCTCGTTATCATCTGTGACAGATGATGACTTTTCGGCTAACTTTTGTGCAGGAGTAGGTATGTATACCGAGTTCATGCGTGAAGCATACACCTTGCAGATATAAGCGACCACCATATCCACACCTCCGTTCAGACTTGGCAAATCTTCAATCCTTACTACGGAGGAGTTCAGATTTTTTACTGCCTTTTCAAGACCAGCACTATTACTTCTCTGCAAGTCGTTTACAATTCTTAATTGTGTGTTCTTTACCCGGTTGAAGTATTCCCATAATCTGGGATTATCTGAAACGTCAGCAATGTAAGCATCGCTTTTATACAGATACAGTTTGCTGAAGTTCCCTTCCTTTGTTCTGTGAGCCCTGAGATACAGAGTTTTATTGTTCATATTGAATCATTCATTCGACTACTCTTTTAAACTTTTTGTTTTGTCTGTTTTTCTAAAATCGATAACAAGCGAGTATGTATGACCGTAAAAGTTATGGTGCTAATAACCAGATTTTTTGATGAAATATTCTACTCCTGCCATCAAGACGTAATTAGAGCGGTCAGCATTTAATATGAGTTTTATTAAATCAGTCAGGACTATGTAGTCAGATTGTGAATTATCTTCAGGCTTTCTCCAAGGATTAGTTTTATGTTTTTCGGGCTCATTTTTACAATAAATTCTGTCCTTATCAAATCTGAAGGTCAGATGAAAAAATGAATTTCTGACTTGTGTATCTATATCATTGAAAAAAGATACGCCTATTTCGTTATCTTTGAGTGTCTTTATTACAGAACCAAGTCCTGTTGGGTTCCTTCCTCTCAGATTACTGAAATCTATAACAGACATGAAAAATGACCTCATTATTTCGCAAAGAGAGCAATAATTCCATGCAAAGAAAGTGACTATCTGATTCATTGTAATTTTGTATTCATTCCCGTTCTTGTCATTAAGTATAATTTCGGTTTTCGGTGAACTGCCTTTGTGATTCTCAATCATTTTCATAAAACCAAGATGCATGTTTCGAATATGGTCATAATTAAACATCATACTGTCTATGTCTTTCCTTATTGAGCCCACAGCATCCGAATCAAGACCGATTAGATGATTCCCCGTTTCGAGTTCGATTAACAAATCGATTATTTTTTTGCCTTTGTCTCTCGTATAGTTCTTTTCCTTATTGGTAAGTTTACCCAGATGTTTTTCTATTCCAATTTCCAAAAACTTTAGAAATTCTTGCTTATCCATCAGTATTCCACCTAATCCTCTTCTATTGGTCCGTGTTCTTTTTCATATTCTGCCCTCGGAACTGGCTTGCTCAATATTCCTTTTTGCCTCAATGCTTTACCAACATCAGGGTCATTCATAATATCATTGAGCCCTTCATATTGCTTAGCAAAGAAATCGAGTGCCTTGGACATATTTTCCATACGTTTCTGCATGTCTTCCATTGTTTTTTTGGTCTCTTCTTGCTGAGTAAGCGGTTCAGCACACTTGACACATATTGAACTGAGGGGACTGTTTTTCTCCTGGCATTTGGGGCATACTCTGACAAACAGGGTTTTCTCCTTCTCGTCAATCGGTCTTAGTCCCTGCGAGGCAAGCAGTGTGTTGTCAATATCCTTTCCGCTAAGGTGAACATAAACCCCTGCCATCTCTGAACCTTGGGTCCATCCAAAGAACTGACATAACTGGGAGTGTGTAAGAATTCTGCTCAAATGGGTTGCTCTTGCATGTCTGAATGCATGAGGATTTACACGCTTATTGACCTTTGCCTTCTCGGCAAGTCTCGAAAGAAGCATTTTGCATGCAGAATATGAGATTGCAACATCCTCGCCCCTAAGTTTTGCAACCCAAAGAGGGAATGCACTTTCTTCTCGGAGCGGATGCTTCTCCAACCATTTCTGCAAAACAGGAGCGGATGAAATAATTCGGACCCTTCGCATTCCGGTCTTGCCCTCAAGCATCAGAATACATCCGTTTTCATCGAATTGGACCTTCTTGTTAGTCAGGGTGAGGAACTCTTCAATCCTGGCTCCAGACTCGTAGAGAGTAAGAACCATTGCCTTGTGCTTCAGATTCTTCCCTATCTTTGCAATCTTGAATATCTCCTCTTCCGTCAGTATGTCTTCAGGAAGTTTCTTGTTTCCGTTTTTCATTGTAGTCTTCAGCCACTTGACCTTTGCGGGATAATCCTCATCATTGCCCTCAAGCCACTTATAGAGCCTTTTGGTCATAATCTTGTAGTCGTGTTTTGTCCAATCGCTCCATTCCTTCTTTTCAATCCCTCCGACAAAACGTATCAAATCATCCTTAGTTGCCTTTTTGAAAGGCTTTCCAATCATCTTGGAGATATTCAGAAGAGTGTAAATGTATTTTACAACACGCTTTTTGGCAAGACCTGTTGCATGGCAATAATCAATGAATTTCTCAATTGTCTGCTTGTTGATGTCATTGGAGTTTTCAAGTTTTTTCAGACCAGTCTCATAATGTTGGTCAGTCTTGTGGACATCAATCTTCTTCATGTATAAAAATTGGACTGAGTATTTAAATACTTGTGCTACTCCCTTTGAAAAATGTGCTAAGCCCCGGGAGGGATTTGAACCCCCGACCTATCGCTTACGAGGTTCGACAACAATAATTACATTTTTTTGTTTCGATCGCTCTACCAACTGAGCTACCGAGGCATATATGAAGATATACAATGCTTTTATAAAAGTCTTATTAGTATCATATCATAGACATGACTGCTTGCATAGTCAGCATATTCAGCATAAGCAGTCTGGCCATACACGGGGCTATGGTGTAGTTAGCTGGCATATTCCCTTGGACCGGGATGGGTTAAGGGAACCAGCCTACGATGGTTAGCATTGCGGCTTTGGGACGGTCTGACCGCTTCCTTTTGGAATGCAGCGGTCTTTCCGCTGATGAGCCGCCGACCCCAGTTCAAAAACTGAGCCTTTCTTTCAGAAAGAAAGGCTAAGTGTCACCCAAAGAAACGTATTGTACTGAAATGGGTGCAATGGAAATCTGGGTAGCCCCATTCCAAATTTAAAGTATTGGAGGAATAGATAAGTATGGTAAGCGAGAATGAGTGCCTGTTTTGCAAGATGGTCAAGGGCGAGATTCCGGTCAAGAAGGTTTACGAAGATAGTGTTAGCCTTGCCTTCCTTGACATAAACCCACGGAACCCCGGCCATACGCTTGTGATCCCAAAAGAGCACTATGAGACCTTGCTTGATATGCCTGATGACGAGGCGGGTGAATATTTCAAGTCAGTGAAGAAGGTTGCTGCGCTGGTGAAGAACGGCGTCAATGCCCAGGGCCTTTCCATATCAAGCAGCAATGGCCAGGCAGCCGGCCAGGTCGTAGCGCACCAGCATTTCCACATCATACCGAGGTTTGCAACAGAAGGTCCTGTGGGCCTGGAAGGCATCCTAACCGCAAAGCGGCTTGATGACAAGACAATGGACCAGATAGTCCAGGCAATAATCAATGCGGCGCCAGATGCAAGTGTTTCAAGGCTAGCCCCGGACAGGCCAGCTCCCAGCAGGCAAGCCACAAGGCCTGCGCCATCCAAGCCAAGGCCTGTTAGGTCTGAAACCCCCAGAAGTTCTTTAAGTGATATGCCAAAGCCGACCTCGGGGGGGTCTGCGAAGAAGAAAAAGCGGCAAATCAAAGAAGACTTTGATGACATAGATGAAGGCATAGACTTTGATTTCTGAACCTTGATAAGCCCAAATAAACCGAACAATAATAATAAAAAAGAAAAGTGCGACCGCCGGGAAATTCAGCATGCTGGATGCATTTACAATGCACCAAGCATTGCGTTCGAACCCGGGTCACAGGCTTGGAAGGCTAAGACGGCTAGACGCGTTTCCTGTAGACATACGTCATCCCTTTATCCCGTTTTTTCATAAGGCCTGAGCCCTCAAAATTTCCAAACGGCTGGATCCTACCACTAGACTACGGTCGCAAAGGTCGATGGCAATTTCACCTGCCATCATGTCCTATCTTTAAACTTCTCATTTAAAAAAGACTAATTCCCACTTCGTCCCCTTCTGCGAATCCAAGCCTTTCTGACAGGCCACCGTTTATTTCCAGCACATACATTGCCTCTTTGCCCGGGTTTATGGTCGGGCAGCTGTCTGACTGGCAGGGCTGGGTGTTTTTGCTGATGAATACAATTTCATTATCTTCGTTAATCCATATGATGTCGAGTGTGATAAGGGTATTCTTCATCCAGAACGAATAGATAGCTTCCTGGTCATAGACGAAAAGCATACCACTGCCAACGTCCATGCTTTCCCTGTGCATAAGGCCCAATGCCCTTTGCTCTGGTGTGAGGGCCAGCTCCACACTAAAACAACTGTCTCTGATGCATACGTCAATATCCCTGGCACTTCCCCCCCGTTCTCGTGAAAAGGGCGGGAGTAGCGAGATGGCAAAAAAGGCTGCAAAGAGTATTATTATTACAACCACAGACAGCAAATAAAGCCGCTTCATAACATTTATAAACCCAATGCCCTTTATATTAGCTATGGCTTGACAGCTTACACCAATTGTTTCATGCTGTCTAACCCATGATTAACGGTTGTTAGAACCCTGGGAAGTCCTGTGGATGGCATCGCAGGAAACCCTTTGGGCGAACACGACTGCTGATTGCCATTGCCGCAAGGTTGGGTATTGAAGCGGTGGATAACTGTTGTATGATTACCTATAAAGTGGACGGATGGATAACTAAATACAAGGGATTAAAGTGGTCAAGTCCATAGAGGTATTGCATGAAGAAGTCAATAGGAGTTAACCTGCAGCCGCCAAAGGATGATTGCGGCAGCGGCAGCTGTGCATGGCATGGCACACTTTCTGTTAGGGGAAGGGTTTTCAGGGGCGTGGTGCGCTCCGCAAAATCGCACAATACGGCCATCATAGAGTGGGGATACCACAGGTATGTCCCGAAGTATGAGAGGTACGAAAGGCGGAATACAAGGGTCACTGCACATAACCCTGACTGCATAAAGGCAAAGGAAGGCGATGCTGTAGTGGTTGGTGAATGCAAGCCGCTTTCAAAGACAAAGCATTTTGTCATTCTTGCAAAGGTCGGGGAAGGCATGTTTGAGATAAAGGGCGAGGACCTGGCAGACAAGCCAGAAGAAAAAGAAGAAAAACGAGGGGCAAAGGCCGAGAAGGAAGAAGCCAGTGAAGAAATGAAAGAAGAAAAAAAGAATGAGGAATGATTATGAAGGCGATATCAGCGAAAATAACCAAGACATTACAGCCCGGATCCAAGCTCATCTGCGCCGACAACAGCGGCGCGAAGCTGCTGCAGATAATCGCAGTGAGGAAATATAAGACAAGGCGCAGGGGCAGGGCATTGGCAGGCGTTGGCAGCTTTGTCAACTGCAAGGTCCTTGTAGGCAACGAGAAGGTAAGGAAGCAAGTACACAAGGCCGTGGTAGTAAGGCAGACAAAAGAATACAAGCGTTCAAACGGAATGAGCATATCATTTGAGGACAATGCCGCTGTCATAGTGGACGATGATGGAAACCCAAAGGGCTCCCTGATTAAGGGCCCTATTGCAAGGGAGGTTGTTGAAAGATTCAAGACCGTAGGCAAGATTGCAAGCATTGTGGTTTAGATTGTTTAGAATATGATAATGGTATGTGGGTAATAAGGTTGATGAAATATGCCAGAAACAATAAGCTTTGGAGACTTCCAGAAGATGGACATAAGGATAGCAAAGATTGAATCAGCTGAAATGGTGGAGGACACGGACAAGCTGTTGAAGCTTGGTGTGAATATAGGCGAAAAAGAAGAAAAAAGGACCCTGGTTGCCGGCATAGCTGATGTCTATAACCCAGATGAGCTGGTAGGCAAAAACATAGTAGTGCTTGCAAACCTCGAGCCCAAGGCCATCAGAGGCATTGAAAGCAAAGGCATGCTGCTTGCAGCTGATGTCGACGGCAAGGCAGTACTGCTTACACCGGACAAGGAAGTCGAGCCAGGGGCAGAAGTCAGATAGTATGAGGAATGATTATGAAACAAAAATGGTCGCGCGATTGGAAGAGCAGCGTTCAGCCAAGGAAGCAGCGGAAATACAGGCATAACGCGCCTTTGCATGTTCGTCGCAAGTTCCTTGGAGCACGCCTCTCACCCGAACTGACAAGGCAGTTTGGCAGGAGGTCGATGCCGATAAGGAAGGGGGATGAGATAATTGCAATGAGGGGATCGTCAAAAGGCCTGAAGGGAGTGGTGGACAGGGTCGATCTTGCAAGAACAAAGATTTACGTTGAAGGCATAATAGTCAAAAAGGTTGACGGCTCAGAGGTCATGAAGCCATTGAGGCCTTCAAACCTGATGATAACCAAACCCAGCATGGATGACAAGGGAAGGCAGAAGGCTTTGGCGCGTACAGAAGAGAGAGCAAAGGAACTGAGGACCAGTAAGCCAAAGGAAAAGCCAAAGCAGGAAAATAAGAAAGCAGACCCCAAGCCAAAGGGGGAGAAAGACGGCGAAGCCGTCCAACCCACGGAGAAAAACGAAGAACCCAAGAAAGAGAAAAAGATTGATGGCGGACTTAAAAAAGGTCTTGATGATGGTATGAAAGGATCAATGAAAAAACAAACCAAGGATGGTATTTGATATGGCGCATTTGAAGAGGTACATGATGCCGAAGGCATGGCCGGTTGCGGTAAAGGAAGAGACGTTCATAATCAGGCCCTGCCCTGGCCCGCACCCGCTGAAGTCCTGTATGCCGCTGCAGATTATTGTGAGGGATTTGCTCGGCCTGGCAGAAACCGCTGCAGAGACCAGGCAGATACTGAACGCAGGCAAGGTTATGATTGACAAAAAAGTCAGGAAAAACCCGAAATTCCCGGTAGGGCTTATGGATATAATCGAGATATCCGGCACGGGTAACCAGTATATGGTCAGCGTGAATAAAAGGGGCCTTTTCCTTGATGGGATAAAGGCAGCCGAGACCAGCCAAAAGCTTTGCATGATAACAGGCAAGAAAACAATCAAGGCAGGAGCAGAGCAGTTGAACCTGCATGACGGAAGGAACATCCTAATCTGGAAAGACCACCTAAAACAAACTAATAAAGTGGTCAAGCACGGAACAGGAAAGGACAAAGACCACAACTATAAGGTCCAGGACTCGGTCGTGATAAGCCTGCCTGACCAGAAGATAGTAAAGCATTACAAACTGGAGAAGGGCGGTCATGCATTCATCTTTTCAGGGAAGAACGTAGGCACAAGCGGAACCATAAAGGAAGTCAAGACAAGAACCAGCATGACAGAGAAGAGCACGGTCAAAATAAAGTCAGGGGAAAGGGAGATAGAGACGCTCAAGGATTATGTATTCGTAGGAGAGCTCAAAGGAAACGGAAAAGGAAAAAAGTGATAAGCTATGGCAGAAGAAAACAAGCCAGCTGATAACAAGGCAACCGAAAACAAGACAACGGATAACCAGATGAAGCAGATATGTGTAGGGAAGATAACGCTGAATATAGGCGCGGGCGAGCCCGGCCCAGCCCTTGATAAGAGCAAAAAGATGCTGGAGAAGATATCAGGCAGTAAGATCATTGTCACGAAAACCCACAAGCGGACAACATTTGGCGGCGCCAAGGGCAGGCCCATAGGAGCGAAGGTAACCCTGCGCGGCAAGCCTGCCATGGAGCTGCTGAAGACCCTGCTTCAGGGCGTTGAAAACAAGCTCAAGCCCAAGCAATTCGATGCAAACGGGAACTTCTCATTCGGCATAGCAGAATACATCAGCATACCAGGCGTAAAATACGACCCTGATATAGGGATACTTGGCATGGACGTATGCGTGACCCTTGAGAGGCCCGGATTCAGGGTAAAGCGCAGAAGGATAAAGCCTAGAAAGGTGGGCAAAAAACACAGGATAACAAGGGAAGAGGCAATGGAATGGTCCAGCCAGAAGCTAGGCATTACGATAACAGAGGAGGAGGACTAGGCGGTTAACATGACCTACGAGCGCGTAAGGAAACAGATAAGGAAAAAGCCGTTAAAGCTGGCAAGGTTCGAGCGTTTCAACAAGCCCAAGAAGCGCAAGTTCGGCAAGAATATCCGTAAATGCAGGAAATGCGGGAGGACAGGCGGCATCATCCGCAAATACGGCCTTCTGTACTGCAGGCAATGCTTCAGAGAGAATGCAAAAAAGATAGGATTTGAGAAAAGGTGAAAAAATGAATGACCAAAATCAATTGGATAATATTAAGGTGATGATATGAGACATGACCCATTGGCAGATATGTTCAGCACACTGAAAAACATGGAGGCAATAGGAAGGAAGGAATGCAGAGTGCCGAATTCGAAGCTGATAAGAAACATACTGAAGGTAATCCAGGAGAACAAATACATAGGCGACGTCAGGGTGGTTCATGACGTCAGCGGAGGGCAGATGAAGGTAGAGCTAATCGGCAGGATAAACAACTGCAGGGTAATAAAGCCGAACTTCTCCGTAAAGAAGGACGAGTTCATAAAGTTTGAAAAAAGATACCTGCCCGCTCGCAAGGTGGGCATACTGATATTGACAACATCAGAGGGCATAATGGACCAGCACGAGGCAGAGAAAAAGGGCACGGGCGGAAGGCTGTTGGGTTATGTTTACTAGGATAAGGAGACATGACCGCTTAAACCAACAACAGGCATGACGCAGGTAAAACCTGCGTCCAACCATCTATGCGGTCAAGGAGATATCATGCCAAAGAAAAAGACGAAGAAGAGAAGAAGCATGGCTGGCAAGGCTGCATCAGACATAGGAAGCAAGATAAACAAGGCCGCAAAGGGAGGGAATCTTTTGATGGGCAGCAACTCTGTCTTCAGGGGAATGAAGAAGCGTGACCTGGAAACAGTCATATGCGCATCCAACCTGCCGGAGCCCAGCCGCAAGGACATGAACCATTACGCATCGGTGTCCGGCATTGAAGTCAGGGAGTTTGGCGGGGATTCCTCAAAGCTTGGGGAAACATGCGGGAAGCCTTTCAATATCCTGCTGGTGGGCATAAAGAAATAAAAATCATTATAAGGGCATTAGAACAAGATAAAGGAATAGCAAGTGTATAATATGACGGTAAAACTGGGCACAGACAGCATAAGAACAATCGCACTGTTCGAGAAGATAACCACAGTGCATGCAAGGGACTGCCTAATAAACGATGAAGAGGCATACTTCGTCGTTGACCGAGACAAAATGGGACGCGCAATAGGAAAGAACGGCTCGAACATGAAGAACCTGAGAAGGGTCCTGGGAAGCCGGCACGTGAAGATATTCGCATGCAGCAGCGACCTTGAAAGCACCATACGGAGCATGGTGCCAGGCCTCAAAAAGGTGGAGATAAAAAACGGCTCTGTGCTGATATCCGTGCCAAGGAGCGACAAGGTTGCTGTGATAGGGAAAAACGGAAGAAACATAAACGCCATAAGGGAAATATTAAAAAGGAGATTTGCCGTAAAGGAATTAAAGCTAAGATAACAAGTAAGATATAAACCAGTATGATAGTTTCATAGTAGGTGTAAGATATGAAGGTAAAAGTCCTGCAGAAGAAGGGAGAGAAAATAAGCTTCGTGATAGAAGACACAACACCAGCATTCGCCAACGCGCTCAGGAGGATAATGATATCAGAGGTGCCTGTCCTCGCAGTGGAATGGGTCGACATACACGACAACAGTTCCATACTCTTCGATGAAATCATAGCCAGCAGGCTCGGGTTCATCCCGCTTAAATTCAGCCCGGGCAAATTCAACTTTCCGGACGAATGCAACTGCGGCGGCAAGGGCTGCCCGCTGTGCCGCGTGGTCTTTGCACTGGAAAAGAGCGGCCCGGGCATTGCATATTCAGGAGACCTCAAATCATCCAACAGGGATGCCAAACCCACCTCACCGAACTTCCCCATAGTGGAGCTGCTGAAAAACCATAACATAAAGCTTGAGGCAGTCGCACAGCTTGGGAGGGGGAAGACTCATGCAAAATTCCAGGCAGCGAATGCCGCCTACCAGTATTACCCCGAGGCGGTTGTCCATGACCTTGCCAAGGCAAAGAAGGTCATAAAGGAATGCCCACAGGACCTGCTTGCAGTCAGGGGCAGCAAGGTTGTTATAAAGGACCCGGCAAAATGTGACCTGTGCAGGGCATGCGCCGATGCCAGTGACGGCAGCCTGGAGATAAAGGGCGACCCGACCAGGTTCATATTCAATGTGGAGTCGATTTCAGGCCTCGAGCCGGAATACATAGTGTCCAAGTCAGCCGAAATCCTCGGCTCCAAGGCAGAGGACTTCAGGAAAGAGCTGGCAAAGCTGTGAAGCCTGTTAAGCAAATCACAAATAAATAAACAAAACACCAATTCTAAAACATGTCAGTCAAACTTGTGGGCATATGGGTGCTCGGCGGGGTTCTGCTCCTGCTCGGCACATGGATAGTGCAGAACCTTGAGTTCAATGTCGGCGTTTCAGGGTTTTCATACATACTCGCACTGCTCATAGCATTCGTTATTTTCCTGCTCGCGGGGCTGTGCTGGATATCCGTGGCAGTGGCCACGAGGCACAAGTTCGGATGAAACCAAAAACCGTGCTTCTGGGAAAGCTATTTATATATAATTATGACAATAAACTCACAAAACATGGAGTAGGCGAGATATGGGACAATTCGCGGCTCGAAACCTTAAGAAGAGAAGGAAAAAGTTCAGGTGGAGGAATACGGAGCACAAGAGGCACGCTCTTGAGCTGTGGAAAAAGGATCCCCTCAAGGGCGCTCCGCGCGGCAAGGGCATAGTGCTGAAGAAGAAGGGCGTGGAGCAAAAGCAGCCCCACTCAGGCATAATCAAGGCCGTGCGTGTCCAATTAGTCAAGAACGGCATCCAGGTCACTGCATTCGTGCCCGGGACAAATGCAATAAGGTTCATTGACGAGCACGACGAGGTCATGTTAGACGGGATAGGCGGGTCGCAGGGCGGGGCAATAGGCTCCCAGCACGGCATAAAATACAAGGTCGTTGCTGTCAACGGCGTTTCGCTTTCAGAGCTGATAAAAGGCAAGAAGGAGAAACCCAAGGGGGCTTGACATTGGAAGACAGTAGAAAAGGGAGAATCATATGGAGCGAGCTGCCAGGAGTGTTGTCCGGTTGATTGGTATCATAATGCTGTTGATTGCCTTTTACTCGCTTGGCCCTTTGGGCTCTGTTGCATGGATAACAGGCTTCCTGGGCTTCATACTCATAATGCTGAGTTAAATGGCTGTTCTGGCCTAGGCCAGAGATATCAGAGTTAAATGTAAAGAGTTAAGGGAAAAGAGGAAAAATATGAACGAAACTGGCGGTATAAAGATGTTCGGAAGGTGGGACACTTCAGAGGTTAGAATAGAAGACGCAGGCCTCAAGAACTACATAAACATAAAGCCAGTGGTAGTGCCAAGGACGGGCGGGAGATGGGCGACCAAGCCATTCCATAAGAACGACATGAGCATAGTCGAGCGTTTCATGAACAAGCTCATGACACCAGGCCACAGGGGCAAGAGGCACAAGCTGACTTCCGGCAGGTGCACTGCTAGCACTCAGGCCATATACCTTTCCGTGAAAAAGGCCTTTGAGATTATAGAAAACAAGACAAAGCAGAACCCGGTCCAGGTGCTTGTAAAGGCCGTTGAAAACTCCGCACTGCTGGAAGAGATAGCCTCATACAGGATGGGTGGAATCATAGCAAGGCAGGCAATCATAGTCTCGCCCCAGAGAAGGCTCGACATATCGCTGAAGCATCTTGCGCAGGGCATCTACAAGACATCATTCCAAAACAAAAAGTCCCTTTCCGAGGTCATAGCAGAAGAGCTGATGGCTGCAGCCGAAAACGACCCCAAGTCCTTTGCAGTCTCAGAGCGCAACCGGATAGAAAGGGAAGCCGAAGGGGCCAGATAAATCGTTTTAAGGGCTACACCAAACAATTAAGCCGGATAAAGCTTTTTATGTAATTAATACCAAATAATATCTATAAAATATCTATTGATATTATTTACTTTCGGGGGTGTTTTATGGAACTGAAATTGGGTAAGATGGAGGAAACGACTTATTCCAAAAAGAGGCCTGAAAGGGCTCCTGCAAAAACATGCAACGAATGCGGCCTTCCAATGAAAGAGCTCAGTGGCAGCACTCCGGACGGCGTGAAATACCGCTATTTCAGGTGCGAAGGCTGCGGGGATGAGATAGTGAACACAAATCAGCTTCATGAGGTCGCCATGAAGTCCAAGGCCGTAAAGACGTACACAGCAAAAATAACCAGATGGGGCCAGAGCCTTGGCATGAGGATACCCAAGGAGCTTTCCTTTCTGCATGACCTGGAAAACAGCAGGGAAGTCACAATCATACCTGAAAAAGAGGGCTTCAGGGTCTTACCTATCAGGAAATAAATTATAACAAGCCACACAGGCTATACAAACCACTATCCTAAACACCAACAACTTTGGTAGGCTCGTCCTTTGACTTATCCCTCTCCATTCTGTACAGATTGCCTGTTACCCCTTCAGAAATCCTTTCCTCGTGCGTTATCAGGAAGACCTGCTCTGCGAACAGTCCCATCTTGTCTCGGAGTATGGAAGAGAACTGCCTGATTGCATTGGCATCCAGGTTATGCGTGGGCTCGTCAAGCATGAGCCATTTCAGGTTCGGCAGGAATGCCATTGAAAAGGCCACACGAAGGGCAAGAACCGCCATGCTCCTCTCACCACCTGACACAGTCCCTTCAACAGATATCCACCCACCAAGCTCCTTAAGCTGCAGCACGTAGTCATCTTCAATGGCCAGCCTTATGTCATGGAAGTCCCCGTATGGGTAAAGCTCATCCCAAACATCACCCAATATGATATTGACGGTCTTCAGGAATTCCTCCCTGAGCTCGTCCTGGGTTATCTTCAGCACATTCTCGAATGAACCGAGGTTTTCCATTATTTTCTCATCCCTTCTCGCTTCCTTAATGTATTTCTGCATCAGCGCCTTCCTTCCCTCAAGCTCCTTTAGAACAGACTGCTTGTCCGAAAGCCGTTCCTGTATGCCTGATATCTTTGCCATCACTTCGCTTTCCTTTGCCACCAGTTCCTGCTCCTTCTTTCTGAGCCCCTCCAGCCCAACTTCCTTCAGCTTCCCCTTAAGTGACTTAAGCCTCTCATTCAACTCCCCCTTCCTTTGCTTGTATTCCCTCCCCCTCCTTTTCACATCTTCCAGCTCACCGAACTCACCCTTAATTGATTTCAGCTTTTCTGTTTCCAGCTCCATGCCATGCTTATCCTTCTCCAGACCATTCCTTTTCGCTGATAACTTGCCCATCTCCTGGGCGACTGACTTTGCCCTTTCCATCAATACCTTCTCCTCATCCGCCCTTTTCCCCATCAGCTCTTTTCTCTTGCTATCCGTTATATCACTGTCGCAAACAGGGCACTTGGCACCAGCCTTTTCCAGCCCTTCCAGGTTTTCCCTGCACATCTTTATCATGTTGTTTACCGATGCCAGGACAGTCCTTTTCTCATCAATAGAATTCTCCATCTCCATGATATCCTTGCCCATTTTTACGGACATGCCTTCCTTTTCCCCAATATCCTTTTCCAGCCCCTTCAGGTCCTTGCCCTTGAACCGCTTCTTCATTCTCGAAAGGCTTTCCTGCGCCTCCTCAAGCCCTGCCTTGGCACCTTCAAGCAAAACCTTTGTCTGGTTCAGTTCAGCTTCTATTTTTTCGGCTTCCAAGAGCCTTTCAGACGCCTTTCCAATGCCTTTCCTCACCTTTACAAGTTCGACATCCAGGCCATCCCTTTCTTTCTGAAGCTTTCCAAGCCCTGCCTTAACCTCGTCCATCTTTTTTTCCGTATCCTCCTTCTCCATGTCCGAAAGAACCCTTAAAATCTCCTCCCTCCTGCCCCTGACCTTGTTCCTGACGCTTAGCATCTCCAGCCGCGCCTTTTCAAACCGGTCAACCTTGAGCATGCGGTCTATTTCCCCCTTCCTTTTGCCCCTGGGAATCCTCAAGAAATAGTCAATGCCGTTCTGTTCGGAGTAGACTGCCTTGGAAAACAAGTCATAATCCATCTGCAGGGCCCTGACAACCTCTTCTGTAACGCTGCGTGCATTGACATTCAGCAGTTCGCCGTCCCTTCTTATCTCGGCATGGCCTGTCCCCTTGCCGCGTTCAACAACCCTTTTAACATAATAGCCCCTGCCATCGACCGAAAAATCCATTTCAACCTGGCATCTGGCCTTTTTTTCCGGCTTTTTCATTATCAGGCTTTCGAGATCAAGCCTTCTTGACTTTAGCCCATGGAATGTTCCGAACAAAGCAAACGATATTGCCTCCACTATAGACGACTTACCACTGCCCATCACGCCTGTCAGGACATTCACGCCCCTAGAGAACTTAAGGTCGGAGTCCAGATGTGATTTCCAGTTCTTCAGCCTGACCCGCGTTATCATTCACCCCACACCGTATAATTGGAGCTTGGATTTTAATGGTTTTCGATTCTTTACCCCCGATTACTGATTTAATGTTGATTTGAGAAAAATATGTAAATTTTCTGGTAACATACCGTTACCTTAATTGCATATTGCTTTACCAAAACCAACAACATGAAAGCCACTTCCGTGCAATAATAGTTACCTTACAAATAAGATGCGCTTTAAATAGGTTACCCAATAATAACTATATAATATATAGAGGGGATATGGGGTATGTGGGGTTAATTTTTGTAAGGTAACTCCTAACCGGCCAATCCTCAGGCTCCTGTAATGCAACAACATTCATCGGGGGGTTTGCTTGGTCTACGCAAAATACATCAAGAGGAAAGGCAAGAAGTTTGGCCCTTATTATTATAAAAGTATCAGGGATGAGAACGGCAGGGTAAGGAATATCTATTTAGGCAGAACCCTGGCCGAGGCCCAGGAAAAAGAGAAGGCAACAAAATCCGGTAAGAAACAAGTAACACAACCACAACCAATGCAAACAATAAAACTAAGAACCGTAAGTTTAAAGAGGCCAGCCATATCAAGGCCTTCTATGCCATCCCGACCCCCAAACAAGACAATAGTTACCTTACTTTTGATAATCGCCGCTGCCTTGTTACTGGCGGCTGCCCCGTCTGCAGTAACAACAGTACCTGATGGGTATACAGGATATGCCGTGGCAGTAGTCCCTGGACAACAGGGCTTTTTCATGCACGAAAAACCCACCCCCCTAAGGTTCAACCAGACATTGGCTGAAACTGACGGGGATGGCTACCCCACCAATGAGGACTGCGATGACCTGAACGCATTGATACATCCCGGGGCCAATGAGACTTGCGACGGCCTGGACAATAACTGTGATGGCCGAACAGATGAACAGGCCTGCCAACAGCCAGCCACAGAACCCCCATCAGAGCCATCACCAATTCCCCCAGAACCCATTGAACCAACTGAACCAATCGAACCAATCGAACCAAGCACACTGCTCGAATGCAATGCCACTGACCCGGATAATGACACCAGGCCATGCGGCTCAAACATAGGCGTATGCATGCCAGGGATAAGGGCATGCATTGACGGCCTGTGGACAGACTGCCTGAACCAGACAGGCCCATTCAACGAAACATGCGAAGATGGCCTGGACAACGACTGCGACGGCGAAACGGATGAACAGGCATGCGAAGCCCCGGAGCCACTGGAACCAACGCCACTGCTCGAATGCAATGCCACTGACCCGGATAATGACACCAGGCCATGCGGCTCAAACATAGGCGTATGCATGCCAGGGATAAGGGCATGTATAGATGGCTACTGGACATTCTGCCTGAACCAGACAGGCCCCTTCCCCGAAATCTGCAACGACACCCTGGACAACGACTGCGACGGCGAAACGGATGAACAGGCATGCGAGCCCCCAGCCCCGGAGCCACTGCCATACCCAGAACCATTACCAACATACCCGGAACCCATTGCACCCACAGAACCAACTGAACCAAGCACATTGCTCGAATGCAATGAAACCGACACCAGGCCGTGCGGCTCAAACATTGGAGAATGTGTTGAAGGAATCAGAATCTGCATTGATGGCCTTTGGTCAGACTGCCTTGACCAGACCGACCCATTCAATGAAACATGCGGTGACGGCCTGGACAACGACTGCGACGCAGAAGTGGACGAGGGTTGCGAGCCCCCTGATATAACACCTGATGTGACAGACGTGACAGAAGAAACCATACAGTACAAGGCAGTGATAGGCCAGCCAGTCAGATGGGTGAAGAAGGTCAGATTTTCAGAGAAGAAGGCCAATGCAACAGTCAGGCTGCATAAAAACGCAGTGATCATTACAGTGAACAAGACTGTAGACAGGAATGAAACCAGTGTTGCACCCGAGAACCTGACAATAGCATTGCCAGAAGCACCAACAGGGGCTTTAACAGGTGATTTTATTGCAACAACCTACCCGACCGACCCAATTGAACCAAATAACCCAGGTGACCCAATAACAGGCCATGCCAGCGGAAAGCCCAATGCAAAAGGGCCGAAGGTCGTTATTGACGAGAAACTGGACGAAACCCATGTCATTGTTGAAGAGCCTGTAGAGGAAGTGGTAGTGGAGTACTTCACAGACCCGCCCATGGCAGCAGAGACGCCCATATCACCATACAAGAAACAGGTGACAGTCTATTCTGACATCCCCTATGAAGACGTATTGAGCTTCGCGTCCCTGCCAACCGAAGCGCCCGCAGAGTCAGTCCATTTATACTGGATTGTGGATGGCGGGCGGCAGGAGGTGGGGGCCGACCTGCAGGATACCAATGGCAATGGCCTGGCAGACCGGATTGAATGGGTTGTGCCGCACCTTTCAAACCAGACATACGAGATTGAAATCACTGTGCTGAATGTCCAGAGCTACCCAATGGTAGGCGAGACATGGGCAGTCCACTTCACAACGACCGGGATGGCCAACCTGACCATCAAGGCAGTAAGCGGCACAACATGGAGCAATGCCAATGAATACAATGACCTCAAATTCCTGGAAGTCGGGTGCGGTGACCAGGTTCTGGATTATGAATGGATCAACAACTCGGTCTTTATCGAAGCCTATGAGTGCAATGAGACAGCAATCGAAACAAGCAAGGTCATCACCAGCGGCGTGCACCGGCTGGAATTTGATTTCGGCGGGGAAAGGGCATGGGCCAACAATTACGCGGCAGGAGGCTGGACTGCCTACAATGACGTAGGCGTGGATGCCGGAACTGGCTCTTCAGGGAATATAACCAATTACAGCCCTGAAATACCACCAATCTCAGGTGAACTAGTGAAATATGCTGACAACAGCGGCACCGGTGTCACGTTCAGGTTCGCAAACAATGCCACTAAGATAGAGGATGACTATCTTGGACGCGGATTGCCCGGTGATCCTGGGACAGACGCCTACAACGAATTCGGCACAATACTGAACCTGGCCGGGATTTCCTATAACAATGCCCAAAATGACTATGATTTGATTTTGGAAGGCGTTACAAACTCAAGGAAATACACAATGGTAGTCTTTGGGAACAGGGCCAACTATGATGACAGGTACTGTAATTACACAATCACTGGCGCTGAAAGTTTTGTCAACAATGCCTCAGCAGGGGCTGTTGTCTATACCATATATATGGCTGATGATACCATAGAATACCGCTGCGGGAACAACACTGCTGAGGGCTATGTCGCCAAATGGAAGAACATTGTCCCAAAAACCAACAATATAACCATTGAGGTCTCAGGCAACGGCTCCAGCAAGAGGTATGTCAACGGCTTCAAGCTCACCATGGAAGCTGACACTGTCCAGCCATCTGTAAGCTTTGGTGGAGGGACAACACCAAGCGGCTCACAAACAGAGGACTATATCTTTTTGAATGTAAGCGCAACTGATACAGATAGCCATGTCTCAACATTCATCGAATACAACGACTCCCTGGTCAGCTGGTGGCGCATGGATGAGATAAACAGCACTGGCCATGTAACAGACTACATGAACAGATACAACGGCACCCCATTTTTCAATGCCGCTCAAACAGATAATGGATATATGGGCAAGGGCTTTGAGTTTGATGGTGATGATGATTATATTGATACTTCTTATGGATATGGCATTGACCCTTCAACATCACCACATACATTTTCAATGTGGGTAAAATCCAATGAGCCCGATTCAGACAGAGTATGTATTTCTGCTTCACCTGCTTCCGGAAATTCAAGATTCTATATAGCTCATGATAAAGATAATGATGTTTGGGGTTTTGGAATACAAAGTAAAGAAGTAGCTGATGAACCTGGAACGACTCCTGCAACAGATGAGTGGACACACTTGACTCTTGTTTTGAATGGCACTGATGCGATATTATATATCAATGGGACATTTGACCATATGAAATCATACACTTCATTTTCTTTCCTTTATGATATAGACATTGGAAAGATAGGTTTTGGCACCGGTAATGTATGGAACGGCACCATTGATGATGTTTTGATATTCAACGCAAGCCTGAGCGCTGAGCAAGTCCGGGCTTTATATGCAAACCAGTCCACCCAGCATGTCTCGCATAACTTCACCGGCCTGTCTGAAGACACGCATATATTCACAGTCTATGCCCAGGACGCGGCAGGTAACATTGATACAGAGGAAAGGCAGGTCATTGTTGATACAACCAATCCCAGTGCAAACTTTGGCAGCGGTTCAACCCCGGCCGGGGCATGGGGAGAGGACTACGTCTTTGTGAATGCATCTGCAAGCGATTCAGCCAGCAATGTCTCCGCATTCATCGACTTCGACAACTCGCTGGTCAGCTGGTGGAGGATGGACGAGGTTAATGACACTGGCCACCCAACCGACTACATGGACAGGAACAACTTAACAAAATACAATAACGCAAACCAGACTAGTGCAGGTTATTTGGGCAAAGGGTTTGAGTTCGACGGAAACGGGGATTATGTCAC
>Ga0180433_10002152_pt1 | contig 31199 bp, 23 predicted proteins | sample SS_ome_8_FD_132980 | JGI IMG/M metagenome (GOLD analysis project Ga0180433, IMG submission 132980) | Hypersaline lake sediment archaeal communities from the Salton Sea, California, USA - SS_1_D_1 metaG | ecosystem: Environmental > Aquatic > Non-marine Saline and Alkaline > Hypersaline >... | reverse complement strand
TACGCAGATACATCAAATATTTGCTTTGATGGAGGTACATATAATGAGATGAGCTCTGTATGCCTTCCTTTACATTCTTTAAGCTCCTCAATTGCCCGTTTCAGGTCATATTTTTGTCTCTGAGTCATCTCGCTCATTTTTAGTTTACCTACCTTAAAGTTTGGAAAGAAAATATATTACTTTTATTTTAATTCGACTATTTCACCTGTAAGGGGAGTTAATACTTCTGCAAAATCTGCTAGAGGCTTTGCAAGTTCCTCACGGTTTTCACTATGCATTAAAACAATTTTTTCGGGGTTGCATTTTTTTGCAAAATCTATCAATTCACTATGCCCTGCATGTGCCGATAAATCAAAGTAATCTACACTGCAGCTGACTTTTTCTTTAACACCATAAAAATCAAGCATTCCATGATCAACTAGAAGTCTAGCATTGCTATCTGGAACTTGATATCCTGTGAGAATTACACCATTTTTTGGATCAGTTCTAAGTTTATTCATATAATTTAAGACAGGCCCTCCATCCATCATGCCTGATGATGTTAGTATTACATCTGCTTTGCTTACCGCAAGTTTTCTTCCATGATCAGAATGAATGAAATTTATTTCGTTTAAGGATTTTTTAAGGTTTTCTGGTGATTTAAGATATTTTGAATATTTTAAAAATAATTTTGATACTTTCCGCCCCATTCCATCAAACCACACATTGTATCCGGATTTTCTAAGAATCATTGCTATTTCTTGAGAACGAGATACTGCAAAAGCAGGAAGAACTGCAACACCATCTCTTCTTACAACTTCATCGATTTTGTCAAGCATGTCCCTTTCTATTTCTTCTCTTTTTTTTGGATGATCTCGCCCTGCGTATGTTCCTTCTAAAAACAATATGTCACAGTCCACAGGTTTTGTTCCTTTAACTATCTTTGTATCTATTGTGTTTATGTCACCTGTGAATAGAATTTTTTTATCTGAAACTAATTCAAACATTAGTGATCCAGGTATGTGTCCTGCATCGTGTGTTTTTAGTTCTATATTTTCACTTATTGGTTTATTTTGATTTGGTTTTACTGGTACAACACTATTTTTTGCTTTTTTTACTTCTGATGGACTATATGGTGTTGCATAACCTTCGCTCTTTGCAATTTTTATTGAGTCGTTATGTAAAAGAGTTGATACCTCTCTTGTTAAATCTGTTGTAAAGATTTTTTGTCCATTTTTTATAAAAAGCCAGGGTATCATACCAGAATGATCTAAATGACAATGGGTAAGAAGAATCATATCTACATCTGGTGGTTGCATTGGATATTCCGGTGGTTTTCCAGGGTTCATACCGTATTCAAATAGAAATCTACTATCCTCTAAATCAAGTACCATAGAAAGCCTTCCGACTTCTTCGACTCCACCGAGAAACTGGAATGTAATGTTATTGTTCATTTATTATTACCTTACCTGGGGAAAAAAGAAGGAGTTATTTAATGTTGGGGTCATTTATTTTTAGGTATAACTTTCAATGTTGATTCATCTCTATCAACAATAATGACCTTTGTATTTTCTTCAATTGTTTCATCTGATATAGCTTTCCAATATTCGCCTTTGAATTTAATATAACCTGGTTTATCTGGTGTTATGCGATCAGACGCTACTGCCTTTTTTCCAATAAAAACGTTAGTTGCGTTTTTTTGTTTTCTAACTTTTATTATCTTATATAGCAAGAATAAAAAGAATATAGCAAGTGCTACAACAACTGCAATAACAACAATCAATGCATCTTGAATCCAATCCATATTGACCAACCACTCTCTATTTGGGTAACTGGGTATAAGAAATATACTTCCTATTAATAAACTTATAATGCCGCCGATACCAATTATACCAAATCCAGGTGTTACATATAGTTCTATAAAAAAAAGTAAAACCCCAATTGCTATAAAAATTATACTAAGAACAGATATCGAAAAACCTGAACCCACAAGTGACAAAAGGATTGCCAAAACTCCAAATACTTCTGCTCCAAAACCAGGTGAAGAAATACCAAATATGATTGCAAATATGCCAAACATAAAAAGAATTGAAACAAGTATCGGATTTGAAAAGAATTCCATAAAAATAATTTTTATTGACGGCGAATAGTTTATCTGTTTTACATATGAAGTTTGTAAGGTTGTGTTACCTTTGTTTGTTTTAACGGTTTCACCATCAATATCTTCTAAGAGTTGATTTATGTTTGAAGATACATGATCTATAACTTTGTATTCTAATGCCTTTGTTTCATTTAAGTTTAAGTTGTGTGTTACAAATCTTTTAACAATTGATTTGTTTCGATCATACATCTCAGCTCTTGTTTCAAGCCATTTAGTTAAAGCATTAATTGTCTTTGAATCGTTTATCAGATTTGCCCCAGTAGGTGTTACTTCTATTGGCTGGCATGAACCAATTATAGTGTGATCTGACATAGAAGAAAGATGAGTGCTAACCAAAATAAAAGTCCCTGCAGACCAAGCATGTGATCCTTGAGGATATACAAAACCTACGATCGGTATATCGCTTTTATTGATTAAGTCTGCAATTTCAAATGTTTGTTGAAGCCCACCACCTGGTGTATTTAATTGAAGTATTATTGCTTCTGAGTTTTCGTTTTCTGCTTGATTTATTGCTTCATTTAGTTTTTCAACTGTTGATTGGTCGATTGTTTCATTTATCTCAACAATTAAAACATTTTTTTCTTGAGCGTTTACACTAAAAAAAAGTAAAAAAATTGAAAAAATGAATAAAAAATTTAAAATTTTTTTATTTTTCATTCTTTCTTCTTTGTTTTTTGGTTCACTGCCTTTGCTATACCTGCAACTTTGCCCATATCTCCACCAGGCACTATTATTAGATTACCTTCTCTAGAGATTTCTTGAAGCGTTTGAAGTTCTCTTAATCTCATTGCTATTGGTGTTTTTTCATATAGCATTGCTGCATCAGTCATTTTCTTTGACGCTTGAAATTCACCGTCGGCAATAATTATTCTAGATCGTTTTTCTCTTTCTGCCTCTGCTTGCTTTGCTATTGCTCTAAGCATTTCTTCAGGTAGTGACACATCTCTTATTGTTACAGCTGAGACTTTTATACCCCAAGGGTCTGTTGCTTCATCAATTATTGTCTGAAGGCTCTTATTTAGTTCCTCTCGTTTTGATAAAAGCTCATCAAGATCTTGTTGCCCAAGTACATCTCTAAGTGTGGTTTGAGCAAGAAGACTTGTTGCCATATCATATCTTTGGACTTCAACAACTGCCTTTTCAGGGTCAACTATTCTGTAATATACTACTGCGTCTACATCTACTGTTACGTTATCTTCTGTGATTACTCTTTGTTTTGGTACATCAATTACACGAGTTCTAAGATCTAGTTTTATAAAACTATCAATTATAGGTATTATAAACACAAGACCAGGGCCTTTTATACCAATAAGTCTACCTAATCTAAAAACAACTATTCTTTGATATTCGGCCATTATTTTTATCGCTGACGCAACTATAAGTAACAAGAAAATAACTAGTATGATTATTATGTATAACCATGGCATAATATTTTACCTCCAAACAAAAAATCTAGATTATATTATTAAGTGTTTCTGTAAAAAATCTTGATATAAAAAGATAGATTTAAGTTGGATGATTATAATATAGAAAAGGAATTTGGGAGAGAGGTCATGTCTGATATAATTAAAATAAAGGCAAGAGAGGTACTTGATTCACGTGGGAATCCAACCGTTGAAGTTGATGTTGTAACAGAACATGGTATATTTCGTGCGATGACGCCAAGTGGTGCAAGTGCAGGTCAACATGAAGCTTTAGAACTTCGTGACGGTGATAAATCAAGATATTTTGGAAAAGGAACACTTAAAGCAGTTGAAAATATAAATAAAAAAATTGCACCAAAGTTAATTGGTCTTGATCCAAGTGCTCAGGAAACAATTGACAATGTCATGTTAAAAATCGATGGAACTGAAAATAAAGATTCCCTTGGTGCTAATGCGATTTTACCTGTTAGTATGGCAGCATGTAAAGCTGGTGCTGCATCAAAAGGTCTTGCTCTTTTTGAATATATCGGAGAATTATTTGGTGTTATCCCACACATGCTTCCAGTTCCAATGTGTAATGTTATAAATGGTGGAAAGCACGCAGGTCAAGAAAATTCAATTCAGGAACATATGCTCATGCCAACTGGTGCAAAAACTTTTTCTGAAGGGATAAGAATGGTTTCTGAATCTTATCATCACTTAGCAAAACTTTTGAAAGAAAAATATGGCGCTGGTGGAGCTTTAATTGGGGATGAAGGCGGTTTTGCTCCATCTCAAATGATAAATGTCGAAGATCGTTTGGATATAATGCTTAAAGCTGTTGAAAAAGCAGGTTATGATGGACAAATGAAGATTGCAATGGACCCGGCAAGTAGTGAATTTTTCTATGATGGAACATATAAAATCGGAGAGAAATCTTTTTCAGGTGGAGAGATGGTAGATTTCTATGTTGATTTAACAAAAAAATATCCAATTGCAAGTATTGAAGATGGTCTTGCAGAAGACGATTGGGATTCTTGGGTTGAATTAACAAAAAAGATTGGAGCAGAGGTTCAAATTGTTGGTGATGATTTATTTGTTACAAATACTAAAAGAATAAAAAAAGGAATTGAGATGGGTGCTGCAAACTCTGTTTTAATAAAATTAAATCAAATCGGATCTGTCACAGAAACATTAAATGCAATTAAAATGGCTCATGATTATGGATGGAGTGCAGTTGTATCCCATAGAAGTGGCGAAACAGAAGACAGTTTCATTGCTGATTTAGTTGTTGGAACAAGTTGTGGTCAGATAAAAACTGGTGCGCCAGCAAGATCAGATAGAAATGCAAAATACAATCAACTCTTACGTATAGAAGAAGAACTTGATGAAGAAGCAGAGTATCCTGGTGTTGATTTTAGGCTTTATAATCTAGCATAAACATTTTTATACCTTTTTTGATACCATTCACTGGGGTTTTAGTTTATGAAAGTACTAGTTACAGATAAAATGGCAGAAGAAGCAATACAAGCTTTAAAAGATGAAGGTTGCGATGTAACCTATGAAGAACTTGATGCAGAATCTCTTCTTAAAGAAATTCCAAATTATGATGCTTTAATGGTTAGAAGTAGAACAAAAGCAATAAAAGAAGTTGTAGAAGCAGGAGCAAAAGATAATCTAAAAGTAATTGGTCGTGCAGGAATCGGTGTTGATAATATTGATATTGAAACAGCTGGAAAACTTGGAATTTTTGTAGTAAACTCTCCAACGGGTTCAACAAAAAGTGTTGCCGAACTTACAATAGGTCAGATGCTTGCTCTTGTTAGATTTATTCCAAAAGCAGATTTTTCAATGAAAAAAGGAGAATGGATTAAAAAACAATTAAAAGGAACAGAGTTGAATGGTAAAACCCTTGGACTTATTGGTTCAGCATATATTGCCCAGCATGTTTCAAAAATTGCAAATTGTATTGGTATGAAAGTTTTAGTTTATTCACCAAATTGCACTGATGAAAAAGCAGAAAAAATGGGTGCAAAAAGAAAGGATATTAAAGATTTATTGAAAGAATCTGATTTTGTATCATTACATATACCGCATAACAAAAATTCTCATTATCTATTAAATAAGGAAAATATTGAACTTATGAAGAATGGAGCATATTTAATTAACAGTGCACGTGGTGGTGTTGTAGATGAAGAAGCTTTGTATAACGCTTTAAAAAGTGGAAAGCTTTCTGGTGCTGCAGTAGATGTTTTTGAGCAAGAACCTCCAAGTAAAGAAAATAAGCTTCTTTCTTTAGATAATGTAATATTAACTCCACATATTGGCGCAAGCACAAAAGAAGCACAAATTCAAGCAGGAACTGTTTGTGCCGAGCAGATAATAAAGGTTTTAAAAGGCGAAGAACCAGATTTTTGTGTTAATAAAAAATATCTATAATTTTTCCTTTTTTATTTTAAGATATTTGATGTTCTTTCTATAAATTTTATATACTTTTAGTTATAGATATAGATAAAAACTTTTAGCGATGTGATATAAAATGAATAAGAAGATAAGTGCAATTTTTGTAAGTATGTTATTTTTGTTAACAATTTTGTCAATAAGCCCTACAGTAAATGCAGATGCTCCAGTTGTTGAAGCATTAAAACCTACAGAAATTACTGCTACAACTGCATTATTAAAAGGAGAAATTATAAGTGGATCAAACTGTGAGATTCAATTTGAGATTATGGAAAAATATAATTCATCTAATTCGTGGGTTCTATCAGAGTATCATGGAAATTTTTCAGCAGGTGAAATTTTCTCTGAAACAGTCACAAGTCTTAAACCTGAAACAGAATATAAATTCTTAGCATGTGCAATGAATCCAAATGGTGAAGAAAGTTGGGATGAAGAAGAGTTTACATCTGGAAATACTACTGCATATCACACATTAACTATCTCTTCATCACCCTCTGATGGAGGTTCAACAACTCCATCGTCTGGTTCACATCAATATGAAGAAGGGGCAATTGTTAATTTACAAGCAGATCCTTCAAATGGATATGAGTTTGATTACTGGTCTGGAGATGATGTAGATGGAAGTGGGTCTTCCAGTGAAACAATTACAATGAATTCAGATAAATCTGTAACTGCACATTTTAAGATAGAAGGAGACACAGAAAAGCCCACTATTAGTATAACACAACCTACCGATGGATCAAATATTTTAGTAGATGATTTTTGGGTCTATACAGAAGCACATGATAACGTTGGAGTAGCAAAAGTAAAGCTCTATATTGATGATGAATTTATTAAAGAGAATTTGTCTGCTCCATTCTTATTTAAAATTGAAGAACATGAATATCCTATTGAATATGGATATCATACGATCAAAGTAGTTGCATATGATGAAGCAGACAATTCAGCTGAAGATTCAATTGATCTATTTTTTGGGTTACATTATAAGCCAAGATTTGGACGAAATAAAGAATATGGTGAAAATGCGAGTTTTTATGGGGCACAATATGGAAGTTATCGTTTCCACGTATATCAACCATGGCAAGGATCTAACCTTATAGAATTTGGTATAGATAAAAATGGAGATGATGTTGTTGATCTCTGGGATGATAATAATGGAGAATATTGGGATTGGGGCTCAACGTGTAATTTTGATTTATATTGGACTGATCTAGGGACTTATGATGTAAAAGTAATGGCAAGAGCGCCTTTGACTGAAAATCAGCCTTTTAGTGATTGGTCAGATCCTATCACAGTAACAATTAATATTTCAAATAGTAGGCCTGATAAACCATCTAAACCTTACAATCCTTTAGGATTAAAAACTTTTGTAAAAGGTGTTTCGTATACTTTCAAATCAGAGATAAATGATCCAGATGGTAACTTATTCTATGGAAATTTTCAGGTTAATTATAATGATGGAGAAAACCTATTTTATGCAGGATTTGGCTTATATGATGACCCAGCAGCACAAGAGGCAGAGACGACTTTCAGTTTTGACCGGATTGGCCCCTCGGTTGAAATAAGATGCCAAGTAGTTGATGAATATCATGCTGAAAGCGAATGGTCAGATCCATTTATAGTGAGCGTAGCAAAAAGCAAAGAAAAAGATTTTAATTTAATGGCGCATCGATTACAATATAATCATCTGTTATTATTTGGACTGATGATACAATTATTAGAAAAATTACAATTTTCTAAATAATTTCTATTTTTTCAATATTTTAATGGTCAAGTCACAATAGCCGGTCCATAAAGCTTAAATACTTTTATTTACAAAGATAAATAAATATATAATTAGATGTGATAAAAAATGAAAACAGAATTTAGAAAAATATTGACAATAATCGTAATAATGTTGATGACTATGGTTATATTTTGGGTAACACCAAACGTAAAAGCAGCTTGGTCTAGTATTAAAAGTCCTGATACAAATCCTTTTGGTCTTGCTTGGGATGATGATTCATCCGGTGGTCCATATCTTTGGAATGTTGATTATGATGATAAGGGCGCGATATATAAGATTGACCCTGATCTAAGTAATCAAGATCATTGTGAGATTGTTAGTATTTTTGATAGCCCTTCAGATAATCCAGCTGGTCTCGCGTGGGATGGAGATTATTTGTGGTGTAGCGATGATGACGAAGGTGTAATCTATAAGATTAATCCTAGCAATGGAAATGAGATGAAGAGTATCGGCCCAGGCATTTGGTTAAATAATCCAACAGGTCTTACCTGGGATGGAGAGCATTTATGGTGTGCAGATTCTGGTACTTATGGTTATGAAGGCAATCATTGTTTAATATATCAAATAGATACAACAAACAGCGATGAAACGTGCATAGAGTTAGCAAGAGCACCTATGGCTGGGCCAGATGGTGAATCTAATCTTCATGGTCTTGCCTGGGATGGAGAACATCTTTGGGTTACAGATTCACATGATAAAATTTATGAAATTGATCCTGATTTAAGCGATCGATATCACTGTGAAATTGTTAATAGTTTTCTAAGTCCAGGGGGCAATCAACCAAATGGGCTTACTTGGGATGGAGAAGATTTGTGGAATTCAGATGCAGGAACTAATAAAATCTATAGATTAGATGGTTTTGATCTTACAATTAACGTAAATGGGGGCGGGTCAACAGATCCCTCTTCAGGTACTCATTTGTACAATTACAACGAAGAAGTAACAATAGTAGCAACAGCAGATATAGATTGGAAATTTGATCACTGGGAAGGTGATGATATAAATGGCAGCCAAAACCCAACTGTTACAATTATTATGAATGACGATAAAGAGGTAACAGCATGTTTTGTACAGGATTTTGCTCCAATAGCATATATTGATTCTATATCACCCAGTCCTGCTGATGAAGGCGAAACAGTAACATTTACAGGTCATGGTGAAGATCCAGAAGGCGTTATTACTCAATACGAATGGAAATCAAATATTGATGGCGTTCTAAGTTCATCTGATTTATTTCAAACATCAAGTTTGTCAATGGGTCGTCATGAGATTTCATTTAGAGTAAAAGATGGAACACGCTGGTCAGAAAAAGTAAAACAAAATCTTATGATAAGAGGCGGCCTAACATATTATGTAGATGACGATTATAATGAAACGAATATAGATGGATGGGAAGAAGATCATTTTGCCGATATAAACAACGCATTGGTTCAATACGGTTATGTTTATTCATGCGAAGGTGGTAGCATAACTTCATTAACAATGTATGTAAGACCTGGGACCTATGAAGGTGACATACGAATTTGCCAGGACCATATTTATATTCATGGAGAAAATCCTAAAAATACAATAATTGATGGACAAGGTTGGGCTGCTGTTGAGATTTTAAATCATAACTGGGAGGATTATGATTCTAACCCTACACCTGATGTTGAAGACATCATCATAGAAGGATTTACTATTAAATCTACAGATACTCAGCGACATCATGGAATTCATATTGGTAAAAATGAAGAGTCTAGAGGATACTATGCAAAAAATATACAGATATATAACAATATAATAGAAATAAAGAAAGGTAATATCGGGGGCGAACCAAATTTTGGAATATTTGTAGGTAAGTATAGTAAAGATGTAGAGATATATGACAATGACTTCATTGGAAGTGCCTTTGCTAAAGATAAAGGAGAAGAAAACATTAATTGGCATCATAATTTCTGGAAGGAGCATGATGGAGATGATCCATTTGGATTTGAGGAACAAAATGATAGCAATAATGATAGAATAGTAGACACACCATACAAAATCGGAGATAACCAAGATCCAACTCCAAGATGGGAACCAAATATAGTAAGTCGTCCAAGCAACCCAGAAATAGTAAAAGAACCTGCAAGAATGAGAGGTAAACTTAAGAAATATAATTTAACGGTAAAATCTATAGATAAAGATGGAGATCAAGTGCAATTTATAGCAATCTGGGGAAATGAAACATTAAGTGGAACAGATTATGTTAATTCAGGTGAAGAAGTTGAGATAATCATAGAAAAACCAGATGAGCCAGAATATGACGAAATTAGAGTCTTTGTAAATGATGAAAAGGAACTGTGGAATAGAGGTTATACGCCATCTACTACTCAAAAAAGTAAAGAAAAAGATATTAATTTAGTGATAAATCGATTACGATTCAATCATCCGCTAATGTTTGAGTTGATAACAAGACTTGTTCAAAGAATTTCAACCTTTTAAATAGTTTCAATCTTTTTTTCCTTTTTTAGCATCTTTAATAAATATATTTTTAGAAAAACCTTTAACAATACCATATGTTTTACCATATATAACATGAAAAACCTAGATAAAATCGTAGATAAAATCGAAAAAAACATCGATGATAAAGATAAAGTTAGAGAACAAGCTCTAAGAACATCACGTGAAATCATAATCGGTTGTAGAAAAGCAATCCAATCTATTCACCAAAGTTCTTTTAAAAATGCAAACACTAACATAAAAAAAGCATCAAAATCTTTATCTGAATTATACAAAATAACAGAAGGCCATCCTGACTTATACCACGCAGGATTTGTTGAAAACGCAGCACAAGAACTTGTCGAAGCGAATTGTTTTTATAACGTAATGAAAGGAAAGGACCTTCCAGATCCTGATGATATTAAAACAACATACAGCTCTTATCTTATGGGCCTTTGTGATTTAGTAGGTGAACTTAGAAGAACCGCACTTGATTCCATTCGTGAAGGTAAAACAAAAAAAGCAGATAATTACCTTGATATGATGGAAGAAATATATGATGTAATAATCAGATTTGATTATCCATCAGGTCTTATTCCAATTAAAAAGAAACAAGATATGGTAAGAGGGCTTATAGAGCGGACTAGAGGAGAGCTTGCTGTCGCTAGTTGTGAAAGACGTATTGAATATAGAACAGGTGAATTCCGTGGGATGCTTGATAAGATAAACAACAATAAGGATAAGAAAAAAACAAAAAAAGAAGAGGGAAATGAACTAGACATTGATGGAATTTGGTAATTATTTCTTTATCATAACGTTTATAAAAGGCCTTTATATACTAACAGAAGGGAAGGCCCAGATCTTATGACAAATATAGACATCGAAAATATAGTTTGTTTTATTAAACCCGCAGATTTTTTTGATATCAAGTTTTTATCAAATAAAATATCTGATGCAAACTATAATCCAAGCGAATTTGAAGGACTGTCGATAAAATATAACAGTCCAAAAACAGCAGCAATAATTCTTTCAAATGGAAAAATTGTATGTACCGGTGCAAAAAAAATCGATGATGCAAAAAAAACATTTGATAAAACTGTAAATAAGATAAAAAAAGCAGGTCTTTCTATCAAAAAGAACTTTGATATAGTAATAGAAAACGTTGTTGCTTCAAAAAATTTATATAAAGAACTACATCTGAGCTCCATTGCAAATGGGCTTATTCTTCAGAATGTAACTTATGAACCTGAAGAGTTCCCTGGATTGATTTATAAGAGGAAATACTCAGATGCTGTAATTATTTTATTTGGCTCTGGTAAAATTGTTTGTACTGGAGCAAAAAGTATTGAAGAAGCAACAAATGAAATAGATATGATGAAAGAAAATCTTTCATCAATTGGAGCTTTATAATAAAAGGAGGAAAAAATTATGCCAGAAGTAATTGTAGAAAATATTGTTGCATCTACATCTTTTTCAGATAAACTTGATCTAGATGTAATAGCGCAATCTCTAGAAGATGCAGAATACGAACCAGAACAATTCCCAGGACTTGTCTACAGGTTAAATGATCCTAAGACTGCTACACTTTTATTTAGGAGTGGTAAAGCAAATTGTACTGGTGCAAAAAACGTTGAAGATGTAAAAAGAACTGTTGAAATCATTGCCGAGAAACTAAGAAAGCTTGGTGTTGAGGTATACAAAAACAGTGATTTAAAGATTGTAATCCAAAACATTGTTGCGATAAGTGATCTTGGAACAGAGCTTAATTTAAATGAGGTTGCTATGGGCCTTGGTCTTGAAAATGTTGAGTATGAGCCAGAACAATTCCCAGGTCTAGTTTATAGGATATCTGATCCAAAGGTTGCAATGCTGTTGTTTGGATCTGGAAAAATTGTATGTACTGGTGCAAGACAAACAGAAGATGTTTCAAAAGCAGTAGAAAAGTTATCTGAAGAACTTACTTCTTTAGATTTAATTAGAAAATAATATTTTTCTAATTTTTCTTTTTATTTTATTATTAAATAAGTCATATTTTCTAATTTTATGGTTAAAATATTATATATGTCCCATAAAGTTTAAATATAATGGGCATATAAATATATTGTAACTAATATATTAATTGATGTGATAAATATGCGAAGGAAAATGTATACGGTTGTTATTATAATAAGTCTATTGATTGTAAGTTTTGGAGTAAATGCAATAAAAATAGATGAAAAACCAAATATGAGTGCTCTGCAAAGTAATGGAGGAGATATTGACTATGCAGAAGGGGAATTAATCATTTGTCTTAATACAGGAGAGCTTTTAAAGGAAGGAGATGAGGACCCAATAGAAGAATTTGAGATTTTGAGAGCATTTTCTGATCTGGAGATTTATGTTGTAGAAGTTCCAGTAGGTCAAGAGATAACACTCATAAGCAATTATGAAGAAAAAGGTGCAGTATATGCAACTTTAAATTATCATAACTTTAAGAATGCTAGTTCTAGACCTAATGACCCAGGTTTTGATGCTCAATGGGGCCCAAAAAGAATTAAATGTCCAGATGCATGGGATACTACAACTGGCAATCCTAGTATAAAAATTGCAATTATTGACACAGGTGTAGATAAAGACCATCCAGATCTAAAAGATAAGATAGTGGATGAGAAAAATTTTGTTAATTCTATACTTAATCCAAAAGCAGATGATGATAATTGTCATGGAACACACTGTGCAGGTATTGCTGCAGCAAAAGGAAACAACAACGAAGGAATTGCAGGTGTTGCCTATGATTGTAAAATTATGCCTGTAAAAGTGCTTGATGAAGAAGGTGCTGGATATCTAGATGATATTGTTGCAGGAATAATTTATGCTGCTGATAATGGTGCTGATGTCATTAGCATGAGTTTTGGTATAAATGTAGAATATTATGGCATACCAATAAGCGAGCTTAGTGCATTAGAAGATGCGTGTAATTATGCATGGAACAAAAACTGTGTTCTCGTTGCAGCAGCAGGTAATGATAATGGATTTGGTAAAGATACTTATCCTGCAGGATATAACAATGTTATCGCTGTAACTTCTTGCGATCAAAGTGATAACCATATTGATACTAAATATGGACGATGGGTTGATTTTGCGGCACCAGGTAACTTTGTTTATTCAACCATGCCCACAGAGCAAACAAAAGAAATGAAAAACTATGGACTTGATACAGAGTATGATTTTTTACAAGGGACTTCTATGGCCTGTCCACATGTAGCGGGAGTTGCAGCGCTTGCAATATCCAGATATCCCGGAAAGAATAACCAAGAAATAAGAGATCTGCTTAATAGTTCTGCTGATAGACTAAGTAATCCATGGTGGTATGATTCTACGGGGCGTATTGGTCATGGGAGAATAGATGCAACACTTCAAGAAGAACCATTTCAAACTAATCCATATCTAAATATTACAATACATAAGATAGTTGAAGATGATTGTATTGATATAGGCACTCAACCAGAATGGTATTATAAACTTGCTATTAGAGACCAAGGTGACGAGGAGCAGGATTTATATAATTACAATGCTGAAGTTGATGGAAATGATCCAGAAAATAAATCAAAAATGGATTGGAACCCTGAATCTGTATGGGTTCCTGATATAAAACACTCTTTTGAGATTTATGTCTATCAAAGTTATATGTCCCGTCACTCTAGTGCTGATATAGATATAAAATTAATGGATTATGATGGTTTTTGGGAAGGAAACAAAAGTGATTTAGCGGACATTGCAGGCTTTACAGGAGATGGTAAGAATGACGATGTTTCAATTGATCATTATACTGCAATGTATGAAGATTGCTATGATATATATGATGACTCCTTCATGTTACCTAATCGTATAGAAGTAAAGAACCTGCAAGATGAAGAGTACGGTGGAGAATATTGGAATGTGACCTCTGGGGATTATGCACCTGACAACAGTGTAGATGTAACTGGTTGTATTTTACCAGATTCAGAAAACGATGCAGAAGTATGGTTTAAGGTAGAAGATAGTTATGATGCAGATAAATACAAACCTGCATTATATGTTGATGGCTCAATTAGTTTTAAAATAAATAAGAATAATAATTCTGCATATTTGGAGATAAAAAATAGCGCACTTGAAGACCCATATTGGATATCATATCAACTTGGAATTAAAGAAGATATTTCTATTGATTGCGACTGGCTAGAAATTAAACCAATGACGGATCCATGGGATCAATTTAGTAATGAAGGTGTCGAAAAGATTAATGATGGGATAATTGGGCAGCAAAGCCATACTCTACAGTTAGTTGTAGATGATGAGAAGTTTGATAGGGAAGAAAGTAAAACAGCTACAATAACTATTAAGCCTTGTATTGTCGAACCTAGAGGTAAATTTAAAGAAGATTTGCCTGTTGAGACCGTGCAAGTTACAGTTACAAAAGAGAAGGTAAAAAGTAAAAATTGTGTTCAAAGTTGGCAAACAAGTTTACAAGATATATTCTTAAGGTATAAAAATTTCAACTTAAAAGATATTTTTTGTCTTTTTATAAAGGACATTTTAGATATAAAATTATATAAAAAATAATGATGTGATAAAAATGAAAAGAAAAACGCCTACGTTTATTATTATAGTGACATTGTTACTTGTAAGTATTGGAGCAAATGGAATAACACTAGAAACAACAAATGATAAATTATCTTTAAATGAAAATTTGAAATCTTTTGAAGAAAACAATGCTAATTACGTGCCCGGAAAAGTACTTGTAGGAATTAGTGAAAAAGATTCTTTAACACAAGAATCAGTTTCATTTTTAAAAACAGAGTATAGCGGAGACTCAACTGAGATTAATGAAATAAGTAATATGGTAGTTGTTGATGTTAAACCTGGATTAGAATTAGATTATATTGAAGCAATAGGAAATGATCCTCGTATTGAATACGCAGCACCTAACTATATCAATTTTATATCTAGAATGCCGGAAGACCCTATGTTTAGCCAACAGTGGGGCTTAGATCAGTCAAATGACTATGATATAAATGCTCCAGAGGCATGGGATAACACAACTGGGTCTTCTGATGTGATAATTGCAATTATTGATACTGGCATTGATTATAATCACGAGGATCTTGCTGCCAATTGTATGCTTGAATTAGGTTATGATTTTGTAGATGATATTGATCTAAACTACTATAGAGACGAATATGGGCTTGAAAAAGATCCAGATGAAGATTACAAAAAAGAAGACGCTGACCCAATGGATGTTAATAGCCATGGTACCCATTGCTCAGGTATAGCAAGTGCTGTGACAGACAATGGCATCGGAATTGCTGGTGTTGGATGGGAATGTAAAATTATGCCTATTAAAGCGGGTTTTAACATGCTCTATGAATATGGTGGAACTATATACGATATCGGACTTCTTGAAGATAAGGAAGTAATACAATCAATAGATCATGCATGGCAAAATGGTGCCGATGTTATCAGTATGAGCTTTGGTAAAGAAGTGAATAACCCTGCAATAGAAGCAGCATGTAATAGAGCATGGAATAATGGTGTTGTTCTTGTTGCATCAACTGGTAATAGTTACAAGCGTACAGCAGGTTATCCTGCGTTATACGAAAATGTTATAGGAGTTGGTGCAATAGATAGCACAGGTAGAAGATGTGATTTTAGTAATTATGGAAACGGTCTATCATTAATGGCACCGGGTAAAGATATTTTATCAACAGTTCCAGGTAATGGTTATGAAAAATATAGTGGAACTTCAATGGCTTGTCCACATGTAGCAGGTGTTGCAGCGCTTGCAAAATCCAGATATGGAGAGTCAAATGAAGATATAAGGGACAGATTAGAGAGATCTGCTGATTATATAGGTTCGGTTATGGAATATGGGAATGGCCTTGTAGATGCAACATTTGAAGAAGAAGCACCACCTGATGAAGATGATATAGTAATCACCGTAAAAGTAGATTATATTAAAGTATTGGATTATATAGATGGCGTCATTGGAGTAAGTGAAAGCAAAAATGGTGAATTATACTATAATATAACCGTTTCTGATACCGACGACTATTACGAACCAAAGCAAATGCAAACACAGTTTAGATATAACAAAGAAGGAGAACCTTGGAACCCTTTTGGATGGAATAGAACTGATGAATGGGGAGAAGATGGTTATCATTATTTTAAACCATTCGAAGGTCAATCTTGGGTTTACATTACATTTAGAGTCTCCGAGTGGGACGGTTTTAGTCTTAGTGACAAATTAGATATAAGTAGCGCACTTGGTAATGATGATTGCACTACTTGTTTCCAAGAGTGGAGCAGCAGAGAATTAACAGTAAGATATGATTTAGCTGCAACTGATAAAAGAGAATATACTGGAAACGGTGAAGATGATGGTACCGAAGGCGATGAACCTCTTGGTGAAAAGAAGCAGGATGATGCTGAAATTAGATTTGTTGTGGAAGATAATTATACCCCGCCTAATAATGATGGATTAACAGCTGTTGGCTTTAAAGATGGTTATGAAGCTGAAGTGGGCTCTCAAAATCCTGGTTGGGTGGATCCTGATGATACCGTAACTTTTACTGCAAGTATTGAAGGCGGGGCTACACCATATACTTGGGAATTTCACTTTGCAGATGGTAACGTAAGCACAGTTCAAACAGAATTAGGAAAAAGAACATGTATCAATAGCTACCAATATTCACTTAATGATGACGGTACAAGCCGTAGACTCAATCAACACCCAAAAGTCATCATCACTGACTATTTGGGAAAGTCAGAAGATTCATATTATCCTGCACCAAGCCCAGGAATTATGGTTACAAATCCTCCGACCAAACCAGTTCACAGATCTGATAAGAAAATGGGTAAAACTTATTACTATGTAAGTTCAACAGATAGAGAATCAGATGGGATATGCTTTTATTTTGTTTGGGAAGATGGAACAAGGACAAGAAATCCATCTGTTAATGAATTTGCAGAATCAGGAGAAGAAGTTGAACAAGAAAGAGAATCTGACGCAACCTTAATAGCCGTAGATCAACATGGAGCTTATAGTGAGACAGTAGAATTAACACATACAAAGAGCAAAAGTAAAACAAACATTATTTATCAAATTCTAGATGATATCGAATTTGAAAATAAAGCTTTCTTTCAATTTTTATACTCTTTGTTTGAAAGGATTGGATGTTCTTTCTATAAAACTTAAATATTTTTATATATAAAGCTAGATAAAGATAATGAAATGATGTGATATACATGAAAAAGAAAATGCTGACATTTGTATTAGTAAGTCTATTAATAGGGTCAAGTTTTGGTGCTAGTGCCTTTCAAACAAAAAATAATCAATCCGAAAATAAAAACCTAGGGTTCTCTTCAGCATCTATAACTGATGGCTATTCTGTAGATGATCCAAGTAAGATTGGGAAAATTGGTGAATTTTCAATAAGCCTTGCTGAAAAATTTGATTTAGGTGTTGAAATTATGGACAAAAGAACACCTGTTGCCCGTCATTTCTTAAATGAAGACAGTATAAATGCCATTATTTCCGTTTCTCCAACATGTTTTCAAGATGAAGATGGAAAATGGAATGATGTAGGAGTATGCGCTGACTATGAATATTATAGCGAGACTGCAGGATATTATGGAAGTGTTTGTTTTTATAATGATAAACATACGACTTTTATCGATTCTTCTTATTATTCATGTTGGGTGTATAATACTTTAGAAGAAAATGAAAAATATAATATTCGCATAGGGCAAGATACCTATGATCAAGCGATTAATCTAGAAGATCCTTTTAATCAATCTCCACAACAAGAAGAATACTGGAGAAGTTTTGTTCAATTTGACACTAGCAGCATACCAGATAATTCTGTTATTTGGGACTGGATAGAATTTTATTATTATGTTGACGACACTACTTATGATCCATTTCATAATCCTGATCATCCAGGACATAACAAATTTGCAGATATTATGTTTTATCAAATGTCAAACAAACCTTCAGATTATTACACAGGTTCTGGAAGTTCTGCTGATATAGTTACCGATGATGAAAGTTCGAACGATTGGAACAGGCTAGAGGAGTTGATGGAAGATTGTTTAGATGGACATCAATATTGTGACGATGATGCCAGATATTCCCATGTTGAAGTTGGTGATGGTGAAAAAGATTATGTCCTTAGTTTTGAGGCAGATCTAGACTTAAAAGACCAATTAGTAGATGATTGGTTTGCAGTTGGATTAAAAGATTTAAATGAAGACTGGGGGGAGACAGACGTTTGTGGTGGTGTGGAATTTCTTGGGCCGTTATCAGGAGGAACAGAGTTATTATTAAGTCTTCAATATGCCCCACCCAGGAATTACGCACTTATAGTAGCAGGAACAGCAGAGGAAGAAGATGATCCTATGTTTGATGAAATACAGAATTCAGCAAAACATGCAAGAGATGTGTTTGAAACTTTTGATGAGGATTATGAAGATTTTAAAGATTATCATGTTGATATTTTAATGGCTGACCAACATTATGATGGATCTGAGGTTGGGAAAGGAGAAATAAGAAGTAAAATTGAATATATTCCATCCTATTTGGATGAAAACGGAAAAGTTTTTCTGTTCTTTGTTGGCCATGGGTTAGTTACAGATCCTATAACTAAAACTTTTGTAGGGTTTTTAGTAAACAAATATGGAGATTATATAACCCCTTCCGAACTTGGAGATTGGATTGATGAAATGGAAAGTGAATGCAATGCATCAAGTATTTGTATTGTTATGGATACATGCTATGCAGGACATTTTATAGATGAGTTAAGTGGTGACGGGAGAATAATTATAACAAGTACAGATAAAAATAGCGATGCATATGCAATGGAGAATGATGAAGGTATTTTTTCCAAACCATTTTTTGATGCTTTAGATGGAAGTGATTGTAGTTATGGACGAGCATGGGAAATCGCTGATGACTATGTTGATAGTGGAAAACTTGATAAATCAGAATTAAAAGCGATACCGCCTATTTCACAAGAAGAAGGAGAAAAAGGCTTATTTCAAAAGATAGTAGATTTCTTAATAGACTTTATAAAAATGATTTTTGGTGGTGGACGAACAGTATGGCAAAATCCACAAATAGAAGACAGTGGAAATGGATTTCCAGTTGGAACAAGTAGGCCAAATGAATTACCTCTAAAAGATAAAGAAGGCGAAGAAGACGGTAACTTTGCATTAAGCATTTCGCCATAATCCTTCTTTTTTATTATTTTTTTATAAACCAATATTTAATTTCATATTAAAACTTGTAAAAAGATTTTTCAATAACTTATATCTACGATATTTGTAATTCAAATTAATTTGTAGAAAAGGGGTTTAAAAAATAAATGATTAAAAAAATTACTATAATTTGTATAATATTTACTTTGCTTTGTTCATTTATACCAGTTTATACTTCCACAGAAATAGTCCCTGGGACTATATATGAAGGATCGAAATCATCAACATATAGAAATCTAACTGTCTACGCACCTGCTGTTGCAACAACTGATAAAGGATATGTTGGTGTGATATCGACAATTACAGTTTCAATTCAAAACAATGGAACAGGAAGGGTATTTGTTGATACTCTACCTTTAACCCAAGTAGATATGCAAGGATCTGCAAGACTTGCAGTAAAAGTTGCAAGTGCTCTTGTGAGAAACGATGAAAACTGTGATGCCAACCCAAGTAACTATGATTATTTCTTTGTTGTTAGAACTGATGCCCCTATAATTGGGGGCCCATCGGCAGGTGGGATTATGACTGCAGCAACTGTATCTCTTCTTGAAGATTGGAACATGGATAATAAAACGATAATGACAGGTATGATAAACCCTGATGGAAGCATAGGACCTGTCGGTGGTATCACACATAAAATAGATGCAGCATATGGCGTTGGTGCAACACGATTTTTAATACCAAACGGTCAAGGTACATACACAGAGATGGTAACTACAACTGAATCAAATAACGGTTGGATTAGAACAGTCACTAAGCCTGTTACAAAAAACGTTGCAGATTATGCGATGGATAACTATGGTATTGAAGTAAATGAGCTATTAGATATAAACGATGCAATGGAATATTTTACAGGCCATAGATTTGAGTTTGAAGAATCAGATAAACCAATTACAACAGAGGATTATAACAGTTCAATAAAACCCCTTGCAACTAGACTTTTAAAAGATGCAAACAGTGCTTATAATAATGCAAGTAAAAAATTTGATGATTCAAACATACCAAACTATTTTCCGAATTATTATAGAAGCGATGTCGAAGAAGAATTAGACTCTGCGGCAAAAACTTTAGAAGAATCAAATAAATGGTACAATGAAAGCCTTTACTATACAAGTACAAGTAAATCCTTCCAATCCCTAATTTATTCAAGATTTGTATCTTATTCATGTGATTATTATGAAGAGGGAGATGAGGAATGGATCGAAGATTTATTAGAAGAAGTAGACTTGCTACATGTAAATGTGAGTAAAGAAGCAAAAAACTCTGAAATTAGTGACTTTATAACCCTGCAGACAGTAGGTGCAGCACAAAGACGTGTTTCAGAAGCAGATCAATATCTAGATTCAGCTAAAGAAAGTTATTCGGGTGAAGGCTTTTCTTCTTTTTCTGAAGTAATGGATTTTTTGTATAGTATCTCTTTTGTTGTGGAAAGATGCAATAGCGTGCAGTGGTGGATTGAGATAGGGACAAAGTTTAATGATACAGTAAAAATAACAAATAGTACAATTGAAAATCTTGCACTAGAATACATTGAAGAAGCGCAACAATCTGTAATATATTCTGAAGTAATTGTAGGAGAAGTCGGAGGATCTGATAACTCTCAAACTTATCTAAACCAAGCAAATGATTTGTTAGAATCAGCACAAAGTAATTTAGATAAGGGATATAAAGCAGCAGCATTATTTGAAGCACTTGAAGCACTTGTAAAAGCAAATATTGCAATAGAAATAATTGGAACAAACGCAGAAGATAAACTTGATATGGCAAGTGAAATTGCAAATAATAATATTGCAAGAACAAGAAAGCAAGGAATTGAGCCGGTTCTTGCAGTAAGTTATTATGAATATGCTGAAAGCCTTAGAAATGAATCTTCTTATAATTCTGCTCTTGTATACTATAAATACAGTGGTATGATCGCAGGAGCCCTTGGTTTTACAAATCTAACATCTGGAGTGGGATCATTTACAGAGACAGGTATTCCTGGGAGAAAAACTACAGATGATAATCTTATTTGGGCTTTACTTGGAGGAATTTTTGTAGGGTTAATTATTGGTCTTGGTGCAGGTATTTTAATAGGTGGATTTGATTTTTCAAATGGGGAAAAACCAAAAAAGAAAAAAGAAACAAAGAAGAAAATAGAGTATGATGGTTTTGTAGAATACAAGTCATCTGAAAAAATAGATTTTAATTATCCTGAGGATGAAGTTCCAAGAAGTATAAAAGATTATTACAAAAAAAACAAATAACCCTTTATTTTTCTTTAATACGTAAAAATGATAATTTCAGCCGAGTTAGAAGATGAAAAAATAATTGTAAAAAAACCAAAAGACGTTGGTAGACTTTACAATAAAAGCCACATGGGAAAAACTCTATCAGGTGGCATGCTTGAACTTGATTTGATTGAAAGTGTTTTTTTACTTGATGAAAAAAAAATCAAGGTTTTCCATGATAAAAAAGAAATAGATTTTGAAACACTTGTTAAAATTGCTTCAGAAAAAATAGATGATTTTGAAAGAAAATATTTAGTTTTTAAAGATCTTAGAAAACGCGGTCAAATTGTAAAGTTCAACAAAGAAAAAGATGGTTTTGACTTCTATCAGTTTCAAACAAAGAAATCTGAAAAAATGTTTTATGTTTGCGTCTTTTCAGAGCAAGATCTTTTTGAAATCAGAAAAACACATGATTTACTAGGAAAACTCTTAGATGATTCAGTTTTATGGTTTGCAATAGTTGATGAAGAAGGTGACATCACATATTATAGTGTATCACATGTAGAACTTGCTGGGAAAAATAAATGTAATTCTTTTAAAAAAATTGAAGGATTTGTTTTAGATGACAAAGTTCTTATTTTTGATGAAGAAAAATCAAAAGAATTGTTTGAAAAAGAATTTTTTGGAAAGCCATTTGGATCTTTTCTTCAACTTTCTTTTGTCGAGGTGTTATATCTTCTAGAAAAAAAATACATTAATTTAAGGGAAAAAGAGAAAAAAATCTCAAAAGATAAATTTCTAAAGTATGCCCAAAAAAAGCAATCTGATATTTCATCTAGATTAGAAGTTTTTAAAGATCTAAAGAAAAAAGGTCTTATCGTAAAAACTGGTTTTAAATTTGGTACGCATTTTAGAGCGTATACAAAACATCCAAATGATATACACGCTGAGTATCTTATTCATGTAATAGATAAACATTTTAGTAGCTTATGGGCTGAATTTAGTCGTGCAGTAAGACTTGCTCATTCAGTAAATAAAGAAATAATTTTTTCTAGAAATTTAAAAAATAAAGTTGAGTATGTCTGTTTTGGGAGATTAAGGCCTTAATAATGTTATATAAGATGTTAGAAGTCAGTTTTTGAGTAATCTTTAAGGCTTTTCTATAATTTATATATCTTTTGTTTCAAAAATTATAATTATTCTATAAAACTTAAATACTTTAATCTATAAAAATAGATAAAAATAAAAATGATGTGATATATAATGAAAAAGAAGATAGTAACAATCTCAGTAATAGGAATGTTTTTTTTGATGGGCAATTTTTCTTTGTCAACTGCAAGCGAAGTGAAAATGAAAAATGAGAATGGTGACTCTTGGATAGCGATAACAAATCCATCTGATGGAAGCAGTGTAAGATTACCATTCGCAATAACAGTAAATGCATCAAATGACGTTGATATGGTAAAATATAATATCGATGGTTTTGGAAGTGTCAATTGGGAAGTTGAAGAGAGACCGGATTTTGAATTTAACGTTCATAAATTTTTAATATTTAATGAATTTTTTGATGGAGATAGAGATAAAATTTTAAAACGAGGAGATACAATAACTCTCAAAGCACTAGGATATGATTATGAAGAAACCCCTCATGAAAGTGGATATACACTTATTGCAGAATCTGAGATAATTTCTGTAACAATTCAAAGTGGGTTTTCCATACAATCAAACAACAATCTTTTATTTGGAATGATTCAAAAATTTTTTAGTAAAATACTCTTTTAGATTTTATCTTTCTTTTTTCTTTCCATAATTTTTTTATAATCAATTCGTGTTGTCATTTATTTACCCGGGGAGGAAAAATTATGTTACAAATACGTTGGCATGGCCATGCCTGTTGGGAAATTACAAACGATAAAACACTTATAACAGATCCTCATGATGGGCGTTCTATTGGGATTCCTGCGCCAAGCGTCCTAGGTGATATAATTTTGGTTTCTCATGATCATTATGACCATAATAGTGCTAAATCTGTTGAGAAAAGTGGCAGTAAGATAATTACAGATAGTCGTAAGCGAACTGTTGACGATGTGGAGATAAATGGTATTGATAGTTATCATGACGAAGACGCAGGTGCTAAACGTGGAAACAATATAATGTTTAAATTTAAGATGGATGAAATAAATTTTTGTCATCTAGGTGACCTTGGTCATGATCTTGATGAAGAATCCATCAATAAAATTGGAGATGTTGACGTTTTATTTATTCCGGTAGGTGGAAATTTTACAATAGATGCAGAAAAAGCTTGGGAAATCATTAAAAAAATCAAACCAAAAATTGTTATTCCTATGCACTATAAGATAGGGGGTCTTAGTCTTCCAATAACAGGTATCGATCCTTTCCTAGAGATGAACAAATATAAAGTTCTTCATGTGGGAAATGAAATAGATATAGAAAAAGAAGATTTACCAGAAGAACCAGAGGTTTGGACTTTTACTCTTTGAATACTTCAGGATTAACACAATTCAGTGGTTTTTCACCTTTTAATCCTTTTATCATATTTTCCGCGGCCATTACTGCCATTTTTGTACGAGTATCTATACTTGCTGATGCTGAATGTGGTTGAAGGATGGTATTATCAAGCTTCTTTAATTCTTCACTAATTTTTGGTTCGTTTTCGTATACATCAAGACCTGCTGAAAAAATCCACTTGTTTTTAAGTGCCTTTACAAGGGATTTTTCATCAACTATTGGTCCTCTTGCAGTGTTAATCAATACTGCTGTCTCTTTCATCATTTTAAGTTCTTTTTCACTTATTAAATGATATGTTGAATCTAACAAAGGGACATGTATTGATATAAAATCCGATTTTTGTAAAAGCTCTTTGAAAGATACTTTTTTTGCGTTCAACTCACTTTCTAGTTTTTCGTTTATCTTTTCATCATGATAAAGGACTTTCATGTTAAATCCTTTACTTTTCAATGCAAAAGCCGTGCCAATTCTACCTGTACCAATCACACCTAGTGTTTTATTTGTAATATCTTGACCTAACATCAGCATTGGCCCCCATCCTTTGAATTTCCCATCTCTTGTAAACTTGTCTCCCTCAGCTATTCTTCTCGTGGTAGAGAAAAGTAGCGCCCAGGCCATCTCTGCTGTAGTATCTGTAAGTACACCAGGGGTGTTACTTACAGGAATTTTATGTCTTGTAGCAGTTTTTATATCAATATTGTTGTAACCCACCGCATAGTTTGAAATCATCTTAAGTTTTTTTTTTGATTCAATGACTTCTTTATCTATTTGATCTGTTAATAGACATAAAAGTCCGTCTTTTCCTTTTAGCCCTTTTATTATCTCTTTTTTAGATAGGACTCTATCATGTGGATTTACCTCAATTTCATGATGTTTTCTAAGAATATCTAGTCCTTTTTCGGGTATCTTTCTTGTCACAAATATTTTCATATTATTACCTAATAGGATTATAACGAAAGATAATTACTTATTCTTTAATTGTTTCAAAGCAGGAAAAAGTAAGTGTACTTCCAACTCCTTTTAGGCCTCTTAACTTATCCACTACAAGTTTACCAATTTCCTCTAAAGATTCTCCTCTAACTTTTAACAATAAATCATATTGTCCTGAAATTATATGTACCTCATAAATTCCTTTTATCGTAGATATTCTTTTTGCAAGTTCTCTTTGAGAGATATCTAAACCTGATTGGAATGTAACAAAGATAAACACTTCTGTTGAAAGACCTGTTTTTTTGTAATCTATCACTGTTGTAAATTTCTTTATTATTCCTTCCTTTGTCATTTTATTTATCCTATCGTGTACAGTAACCCTTGGAATGCCTGTACTTCTAGCAATATTTTTTGTAGAGTTTCTTGAGTTTTTCTTTAATTCATCCAATATTTTTTGGTTTTTTTCGTCAATCATATCTAACATTATGTCGGTTTTATTATATAAATTTTGTTTTTATTCGACTTTTAGTTCATTTTTTGTCAATAAGGTTTAAATATAACATGTATTTTTTTTATAAATATAGATGAATATATTAATCGCAAGAAGTGAGAAAGGATGAAAGGTCTATTTAGAAGGATTATAGTAAAAATATCGCTCAAACTAAGCTTGTATAAGTTAAAATACAAATTTGTTAGATATAAATTTGATGAAGATAAAGAAAAAATACCTATAAACATAAAAAATAAAAGTATCAACTATAACAAAAAATTGGAGTCAAAGGGCATGCCAACCTATAAAAGCGATGATTGGGAAGGAAAAACAAAGTAATTTTATTATATATATTTTAATAATAATATTTATATACTATTAATACTTTATAAAATCTGGATGTTGTGATATGAAAAAGACTCTATCAGTACTTACTATAGTGCTATTGCTCTTAATTCCAATAAATACACTAGGGGTAAACATAGACACAACACCCATACAAAATCTCACCTCAAACGACCCTGATGGAGATACAAACTATGACATCTATGAAAAACTTCTAAACTGGACAAATGAATGGTGCAAAGGGCTAAAAAATGATAAAGAAATCGTAGACGCAATATTTGATGGATTCGTAGAATCAGAAATACTAAAATACGGGAAAAACCCAAATGAACATACAACAGAAGAAATACTAGATGAACCCTTTGAAGATGGATGCTACTATGCAATGTGCGACGGGATATCACAAGTATTCCAAGATGCCTGCGCAGTACAAGGAATAGACATATACAAATTCTGGTACCTACAAAAAAACAACGAAAGAAACATAAAAGGAATCATATGCCTCTCACCGGGCCTTGGAAGAAACTGGGATGAAGAATTCTTCGCAGAAACAGAGGTAGGGCCATGGCTATTCATAGACGAGGAAACAAGCTATAGGTATCCACCAAGTTTTTCAGATTATAATAAAGAAAAAACATACGTATACTATGATGATGAAAATCCGTTTCCAAATATTGATGATGATGTAAATTATGTAATACAAGGTCAACTACAAGTCTACTGCTTCAGACCACCAGATGGACACTCAGTAAATCTATATAAAGATGAAAATGGAGTTCATCTTTATGATCTGTCATTTGAAACACAAGTTGACAATGTATTTGAAGAATTACCACTAGAACTAGATGAAAAAAATGATGTCGAAGGTTATTTCTCATCTGAAGATTGGAACTGTTTTAGAGAGAAATATCATGATAAATCAGTAGATTATTTTATAGAAGAAATTGTTTATACAAATGGTAAAAAAACAGAATCTAAGGACTTTCATATAAAAGCAGATTTATATGATGAAACATGGCCTTCACCTTATAAAATCAAACTTTTTCCTCCAGAGGTACCACCTATATGCAAAATAAGTATACACTGTTATAAAGATGAAAATGAAAATGAAATACAAGATGAAGGTGAAAAAGACGCGGCTGGTATGTACGTATACATACAAAGATATTTAGTAACTCCATTTTTTTCATCATTTACAAAAACAACAGATTTATCTGGAGATGTTAATTTCTTTATCAAAACACATCCATCATATTGTTTTGAGGTAACTTGCGCTGATAGATGTTTTCGTGTTTTTGAGATAAAATGGCTTGAATTTTATTACATATATAGACATGAGATAGAAGAAGGAAAAAGAAAATTTAATATTGGCCTCAAAAAAGCTTCTTGGGATGGATCGGTAGTAGGGGAAATTTCAAATCAAAAAAATGATGAATTAAACGCAACTGTTACATGTAAGGGCATAGATAATACTTACAACTTAACAAAAAATACCAGAATATGGCCTAGTGGAAAAAATTATTTTCTTTTCAATGATCTTACGGTACCGGGTACATATGAGATAACTATAGAAAAAGAAGGATATAAAACATGGAAGGATACAGTTCATCTAGACGACACACTGGGTGGAGATTTAAAATGGTATTATAATATAGTTTTAATATCGGATTCAAATAGTAAATCTAAAAACATACATAATTTTTACTTATTAGAAAAATTATATGTAAAGTTTAATTTTATTCTTGATATAATACAAGATATTTCGGATTTTTATTAACTTTATGTCGGTTTTTAAAATAAAATTTTCTTTTTTTTCGAATATTTGACAACAATATCAACAATATGTTTATATACATAAGAAGACAGATATAGTAAATATGAAAACAAAAAAACAAGCAATACTAAAAATCCAAAGTAAAATAAGACGAACGCTTGCAGGTTATTTGGAATCAAAAGATTTTATAGAAATATCTCCAGTCATACTTTCACCCATAACAGATCCTTTGAATCATCCAACTACGCCAGGTGATATAAAATGTTATGGAAAAAGATATCATCTAACACAAAGCATGATATTTCATAAACAAATTGCTTTAAAAACACTTGATAAAATCTATGTTTTTTCACCAAATGTAAGACTTGAACCAAAAGATAGTTCAAAAACTGGAAGGCATCTTTTTGAATTTTCTCAACTTGATTTAGAAGTAAAAAACGCAAAAAGAGAAGATATAATAAAACTAGCAGAAGAACTTATAATAAATCTAGTTAAATCGATAAGAAAGGAATGTAAAGAAGAATTAAAAACATTAAAAAGAGAATTAAAAGCCCCAAAAAGACCGTTTAAAAAGATTTCTTATAAAGAAGCGTATGAAAAATATGGAAAAGATTTTGAAATTGAGATTTCAAAAAGACATAAAGATCCTGTATGGATTGTTGATATGCCTATAATGCACAGGGAATTTTATGATAAGGAATACAAAGACAGCCCAGGTTATTTAGTTGATATGGACCTGATATATCCTGATGGCTACGGTGAAGCATTATCGGGTGGAGAAAGAGAATACAAAATTGATAGAATCAAGAAACGTATGAAGATAAAAGGTAAACAGTACAAAGAATTCAAAGAATATCTAGATATAGCAAAAAAAGGTCTTCCAAAGTCTGCGGGTTTTGGAATAGGAATAGAAAGACTCACTAGATTTATATGTGGTCTTGAAAAAATCGAAGAAGCCTCACTTTTTCCAAAAGTACCTGGTAAATCAGGTGTTTAAAAAAATTAAGAGATGTTTTTAAATCATCTCTAATATTTCTTCAACTTGGTCTTCATAAGAATATAAAAGAAGACTATCGTCATCTTCAATTTGTCCTTCTGCTATAAGTGTCCAAAGTGAAGGAATTGGCTTTACATCAGGTTTTGTATAAATCCTGATACTTCTACCTTGTTCATCTTCATCTGTTTTTACATAAATTCTATAGTTATATTCAACTGCGTTATCTATGTCAAATCTTAGTCCTGATAACTCTTGCTCAAATTCTTCTGTTAGGTTTTCGTCAAGTTCCCAACCATCATAAAGCGGATCAGGATCCTTATCAGTCCAATCAAAATCTTCAAATGTACCATCTCTTATCTTAGGTGATTCAAGTATCGCTGCATCCATCTGAAATGTTGGTAGATAAAAGTGCGTTAAATCATTGAAATCATATTCTCCATGACTTCCATCTGAAAAATCAAAGTAATTTCTATCTTTGAATAAAGAAAACATGTAATTGTAGTTCATAATACTCTTATACTGAACATTTACTTTTTCCCATTCTTCTTCTGTAAGAGAATCAGGCCACTGAAAGTTTCCACCAGGCATATTGTCTATACCATAGTGTGCAGCTGGAACAATACCAAGAGTGTGTCCTAACTCATGAAGAGTTCCTCGGGCCATAACAAATCTTTGACGTTTTGGTGTAAAAGCAAGTCTTTTTTTAAGGACTTTTTCAGGACTGTTATCCATTAAGACATGATCGTAAGTATTAAACTCGGATGGTGTGATAGATCCCGCATTATACGTCATTTGGAAATATCTAAACACTCCTTTTCTTTCATCAGCAAAGTTGTGTTTATACCAACGAGCCATATGACCACCGACAATTTCATCAAGAGTATCAAAAAACTCTAAATATTCTCCCCCTCCATTTACAGGACCATCTGGCCAACCATCATCAAAGTAAACGCTCATTCCATATGTAGATAATTTTTCGATTATCATTTGTTGCGATTCTTCATAGACGATGTGTTCGAAGTCAAATAGTTTATTAGGGTTTTTTTCCATGAAATCTACTTCAATATATACATCTGGATGATATGGATCTGCAAAAAACTCTGCTAGCATATATTCTTCAGTATTTTCAACACCATCTATATCTGGATCTAGTTTTTCGTGGTTATCCCAAGTTAAAGGATCATATCCATATTTCCATTCCCACCAAGAGGGGATGCCATCACCATCAGGATCTGAATATCTATCTGAAACAGTAGGGTCAGTACCATAAACATTCACCTCAGTCCAATAAGGTATGAAATCATGGTCATAATCAGACTCGTATATATTGAACCAAAGTTCATATTCTTCTCCAAGAACATGCCCATATCCATCGTTATCTTTTAGATAGTCATCTCCTATCCAATGACCTGTTCTATAATCAAAAACTAAGTCGACTGATAGTTTTTCTGTTCTTTCTTCTCTTCTACCAAGTAAACCTTTTTTTTGTATTTCCATAATCGTTATTTTTACATCAGATGTTCTTTGTCCTTCATCAGGTACTTTAAAATTTGTTCTACATTCCTTGAGCATTGTATCCCAGTCATCAAAAGTTCCTGAGCCAGTAACTCCTCCTGCAGCTTCTAAATGACTTGCATCACCAATTTCACCATCTACTTCTACAATAAAGTAGTATTCAGGGCTTTTTCTCCAGTCAAGAGAAGATGTTAACATCTTATCTAAAAGACCACGATTACGCATTCTAAGGACTTCTACTGTCAAACCCTGATAGATATATGGATTAATTCTATCATCATATGTTTTTTCTTCTTCCTGTTTTTCTTCATCATCTTCTGATTGTTTAATATATTCAAAATAAAGTATTACACCTGCTAAAATTAATAACAAAACAACAAATATAGAAAATATTCTTTTTGTGATTGTATTCATTTTTGTCCCCCTTTACCATTGTTTTTTAATATGTTTTTAATATATAAGTTAAATATATTATACTTTGAATAAGTATATTAACACATATAAAGTTTTTGTAAGATTATCGAATATTTAACCTAAAAGGAGTCCGCTATATGAAAAGAAAAAGAGAGGCATTATGAAAGTAAGTCTTTGGCTTTATCTGATAGATCCTCATATTGGTAAAAATCAATACTACCATCATCCAATTTACCTTCAAGAACAAGTGACCAAAGAGCAAGAACCGGTTTCACAAGAGGCTTAACATAAGCTCTAACCTCACCAGTATCATCCTTAACATACACCCTATAATCACACTCAGCATTATCAAAAACAACATAATGCTTGATCTCATCCAAATACTCAAAGGTTAGATTCTCATCATAAACCCAATCACGATACACAGGCTCAGGTTCCTTATCAATTATCTCAAAATCCTCAAAAGTCTC